>Ga0126342_10000543_pt1 | contig 42340 bp, 36 predicted proteins | sample Cyp1metagenome_FD_92528 | JGI IMG/M metagenome (GOLD analysis project Ga0126342, IMG submission 92528) | Coral microbial communities from Lord Howe Island, Old Settlement Bay, Australia - Cyphastrea 1 metagenome | ecosystem: Host-associated > Invertebrates > Cnidaria > Coral ...
AAATGTTATGACACTTTACATACTTGCAAGCAGGTTATAGACATGTTATAGAAGGTTTATATACATGTTGTAACTCGTCTAATTCTGTAAACTCATATAACTTCCAGCGTACAGTCTTCGTAGGGAAGGGCCCATGCGTAGAACTTCGCTGTTAATGGACTCGACACGCGCTGCGGATCGTACCACCACGAGTTGATGGAGCTGATCAAGAAGACCACCATGAAGATGGTCGACTTGAGGATCCTCATGCGCCTCCTCTTGATCCGCAAGAGCAGGCCGAGGGTGCTGGAGTACCTCAAGAGGAAGAACGACGACACGTCGAAGAGGATCTTCAAGTTCTTGATGGAGCACACCTCCCAGTTTACCAACCAGAACAGTTCCCGATCGTGAACTTCCTCAGCTGCATGCCGAGCGTGAGCTTGTTGGAGTTGACCTACATGTTGGTCGACATCAACCCCTCCGACTGGTTCGTGGTGGTCACCTGCTTCGGCTTCATGAACCAGATGGAAAAAAATGGTTAAATCATATTAAACCATCATTTTTTTTGGTCAAGAACCATTTCTGATCGCTTAAATGACCATGTGTCTTGCTGAACTCATCTTAAATCATTCTAGAAATCCTCCATGTTTCACGGTAAAATCCATGAAGTCACCATACAACCTCCATTTTCCCTGGTGTTTCCCAGCATTTTCTCAGCACCGGGCCGTACCGCGCCATAACGTCACACGTTCCGCGGTAGGTGTGGCCCTCGGTGAACGCCATGGCGGAGAGCTACCGCCTGGCCATGGAGAATCCCGAGCTGGGCAGCGCCGTTGGCTTCAGCACCTTGGTGGCATCATCAACTTATAGATATTAGATGGATGATATTAGTATATAAGTAATCAGTCTCATTCTATAAGTATATAATCCATAGATACTATGGATGATAATAATTAGTATCATACATAAGTAATTCTATAAATAAGTATATAATTAGTATCTATAGATGGTTTTTTATAGATAATTAATTACTCTATTATATAGTGGATGAATTCTATAGAATATCATTCTATATGGATTATAGATATTCTAATATATTACCATCTAATATCTTTTGGAATTACTTCTAGTATTATAACCAGTATAAATTATACTGGTTATAATTATAATACTTATAGTGGGTGGCTATAGTAGGATTGCCTATCGGATGATATTAGAATGATTATAGCCAGTATAATAACCACTATATTAGCCACTATATTCTATGATAACCACTTATTTGCCTATCGGATGAATATAGAATAATAGGATTGCCTACTATCATCCGATAGGAAAATCAAGGAATAGTAGCCACTATCATTCCATACTATGGTATTTTGCCTATCGGATGGATGATATGGAATATACCTACCATCAATCTATCATCCATTTACCTACATGATTGAATATATTGGGAATAATAATAGGGGTTCAATGGCGTATGGGAATCAAATTGGGGATATTCAATGGTGTTATTTTATGGGGTTTACAAACCAATTTATGCTTATATTATTTAAGTGTGTAATGAAAAACACTACATACGGTGTCATCAAGGTATCCTGCATGCGATTACAGTATCATCCTATATACATATTTGTTAGGTTGATCATGTGGGTGACAATGTCCTATCAGTAGCTCTGTTTGAATCCCTTTCCCCATCAGCACCCAGAAACCATTGTTTTTTCTCAAGGGATCTGCCCCCTCAATGGTCCTAAAGATGTATAAAGTATATGGGGGGGTTCCATAGTCAAGGGGGTACCCCAATAGCTGGTTCGTTTATTTCATGGAAAATCCCAATCTATAATGGATGATAACCAGGGGTACATCCATTTCAGGAAACCTCCATGTTTCTGAACAGGTGTTTCACATGAACGCTGGAAGATATTATACAATGTGGGCAACCCCCAAATGATATGTGTTTCATGCCCATCTCATTGCAGAGATGCCCACCATGTTTATCCAACAGCGATGATCTCGTATCTACCACCATTGATGGGATGATGATTCCAACAAGTGCTTCTTTATCAAAAAATGGATTCAAAAAAAAGAAGACGATAGTTTTGCCAAACATGTTCTACATAATTCCAACATGGATTGTTTGATGATGAACCAACAGTTCAGCGACGCGCTGGAGAAAACTCCCAACAGAACCAATGGGATGACCCTTGAAACCTGATCAGTTGCTGAAAATAATCCCTTGAAACATCTGGAAAATCTACCAATGTTTTGATTGAAAATATGGGAAATACCCGGAAAGTGGTTGGTATATACCTAGCAAAACCCGGAAATAACATGAAATAAGCCTCACAAAGCTGGTTTGAAAAATGGTACAAAAGAAAAACATGTGTTCGTCTTGGGATCATAGCCACACTGAGGTGGCTATCGCATGAGCAGGTCCCGAAGTTGGTCGATTTTTTTCTGGTTTATCTGTTGGGACATGGTGATGGTGTTACTTTTCAATGGTGATTGAGTGGTTATAACTAGTGGGATAAACAATGGTGATTTTTCATGGTGTTACTATTCAATGGTGATTCAATGGGATTTAGTAGGACTTAGTGGTGATTGAGTGGTTGTTTTTTTTATGGTGATTTGATGGAAACATGCCGGGATATCGATCGGATTGATGGAACGATTGTTTCGGAAGAACCACGGCAATGATGACACCGGAGGGTAGATGGATGCACAATAAAAAAAATGTTGGCTCATATCAGTTACTCATCGATTTTTCATGATATTAGTGGTTAACTATAGATACCACTATATAATAATAGATTTACCACATGATAATAATACCAAGTAAAGTTAACTATAGTGTTTGCGATTGTTTACTGAACACTTCGTAGTAGTTGACAATGTGTGACCATAGTAGCGGTGCTCTATATATCATATTAGCTTAAGCTATTTACCACCGATGATGATCCCGAATAATGACATCACTTCAATTTTGGCCAACGCAGCTGCTATGGGGCCTCCGGCCCAACCTTCGAATCACATATGAAATTACAAATTTTCAGAATTATTTATGTTCACCGATTTGTGATGCATATGTGTGTGTTGGAATTCTAATGATAGCATAGACTAGTGATTTATTTTTGGCACATGATCTATGATTAAGCTTGCAACGATTTACACAGCTGGAACCACCAAGAATCAGATTGAAATGAATAGCAACCGTATTTTTTAAGATACCATTTCTGGGTTGCCATTTGTTACGTTCTCACATCCTTGAAGCGCCTGCCTGAGATGTTTTTGTGTCTCCATGGCACTCATTGCATCCAGAGAGGGGACAACTCTATACAGGTTCATGTCACAGAACAAACATTTTCACAAATACAGAAATATGTGGAATCAGCAATAGTTCTAGTAATACATAGTAAATCCCATTGTATATCCTGATTTAATCAGCAATGGGATTTAACATTTAATCACATCAGGATATACAATGGCATTTAATCAGCAATAGTGGAATCATAAGAGTGCTAGTAATGGTGATAATAGCGGAAATCATAAATCATGGGATATCATGGGATCATATCTGGGTGAATTTGAGGTCAACCTCTCTGCGACCTCACTATTCCAAAAAAGCGCGCCCATCTCACTTCTTTGAAGGTCTGTGGTACGTTTCTTTTATTTCAGGACCCTGAACATGTCCGCACTTGGCAGCTGCGGGGGGCTGGCATGACAGACTTTTCAGGTCAGTGAATTGTTCTAATTTATTCCAAACCATGATGAGATTGTGTCTGATTGGTGGTTTGGAACATGTTTTTTTCCATGTATTGGGAATAATCATCCCAATTGACTTTCATATTTTTCAGACGGGTTGAAACCACCAACCAGTATATGAATTCCATACAAGTCATTCTTCTACAAGGCCAATCAAGTTGCACAATTTCAATCATGTGATATCCAAGAACCATTTCCACATGGATCCACGATACCAATCATGATTCCCTGTCATATTCACACTTTCAGGATATATCACTATCAAACCAAAGACATGTATAATATGTGTATACACACATATATATATATATGTATACCTAATACCTACTGTCAGCAAAGTGGTGTCTTTCCAACTGATGTTTCTACGCCAAGTTCTTGTTTGGCAAAAGCTGCAATTTGGAGCCTATGTATCACTTTTTTGCCATACAGGGCTTACAAAGTTACTTATCAATTTTGAAGTTTTGCCAGCTGCCTGTCCAGAAAAGTTGGGTTGTCATTGTTTTACCACGCAAAAAAAAAATTGCAAAAGTACGGTTAAAATGCCGGTTCAACCAGCAGTTTGGCTCCTCGTCTTTTCGAAAGACGTGTGCGTGTGCTGCAGATCTTAGAGATTTGTACGCACTTGTCCATGATTTGTCCACTTCGATGACTGGTGGTCACTGAAGCGCTATATGGACATGATCAACGAAGTTGAGGAAGCAAGCATTGGCCTGTCTCTTGTATTCATTTCTTTGGTGAAGAGCCCTTCAGCATTTCGGAACAAACTGAAATCAATTCGCTTAGAAGACGTTGTTTCCAGGTATGATTGGATGAATTTCGAAAGCCTTCCTGAAGGCTTTCAAGAATGCGTGTTTCCGCAAAACATTGAACAAGATGAGAGCGGTTTCTTTTCGTTCAGAGAAGACGAGGCATTGACAGGAAAACTGGCAAGTGCTATAACTATCTATAACTGCATATGATGAAAGCTTCCAATTCTGTGGATGTGATGAACAAAGCAATGTGTTGGTGAATTTATGGTGAAAGTTGCATGGAACTTCTGGAAAGTGACACAAAGACGATCGAAGTCACAATATGTTTATTTAGTTGATGATGGTGTAAGTCATTAGTATTCATGATTCATTAGTGATATGTTTATTTAGCTGATATTATCGGATTCAAAGATGATGGTGTGTAAGTCATAGATGTCCTTTCCCCATTGGTTGGTTGATTAGTATACGGGGGTTTGAAGAAACCCCTTTAACAACAGGTTTCTATGATGATAGATGGTATATGATGGTATACCAAACAAGCCCCTCTATTTTTGCCAAAAGGACATTATTGGTGTCATGTTTTTCCTTGATGAAAATTGGTGAAAATTATCGAGAAATGGACAAAGCTGGTGAAGTATGAGGACTTTGGAGCCTATGTTGCTTGGTTTTTGTGTGCTCATCCAGCTATGTCAATTTATTCACCATACGTCAAATGGTCATTGTATAGCGATAAACCATATCATAAACGAAATTTTTAAACAATCATGACTCGATTATAATACATCCATTGGTTGATTTTCCCGTTTTTGGTGATAAACAACTAGATGAATGAATCGAACTCATGGTGGCCCGCAACGCCGTCAGATTTCTTCATATCTGCGAATCCGCGGATGACTTGGTGATGCAATCGCAGATGCAACGAGAGCTGGGACGTCGCACAGGCGCCTCCTTTAGTGATCCGATTCTCCATCTCGGTGTTTGAGTTTGATGAATGGTTAATGGTGATTTAATCTGGGTAAATTTCATCACGACCTCACTGTTCTCCCTCACTGGAAATCAATGGAAATCATGGTTTATTTTAGGGAAATCATCCCCAAATGGCCGCAAGATTCAGGTTGGTGAATGATTATAATTTACCCAGATTTAATGGTGATGTATGGTGATTTAATGGTGATTTAAGGGGTTAACAATGGGTTAGCAATGGTGAATAGTGGGGTGATAATGGGATATACCCTCTGGTAATTTAACTATGGTAAGAGAGACCTTTTCCCAGCTTACAAGCGAAAAAAAACTCATTTATGAGCATATGTGGTGCAAAGCATCCCCCTGTTATATTATTATAGCAACCCCCAAAAAAGGTAGGAAAAACACATCTATACCATCCTGGAAACAGGATTCTATCTTTTTGGGGGTTCCAATAGTTCGGTCTTGAGCCAATCTATATATTATGACTGTAGTTGTAACCACTATATGTAAAGCTGAGTGGTTAGGTATACGCACTACAATCTTTCTATAATTCTGGTGAAGTATGTTTAATAACATAATCTAAATCTATATTATAATTATCAGTATTATAATATCATATAACTACTATAAATTATGGTTATGTCATAATTCTGGTGAGGTTTTTGACCACTAGAAATCCCACATCATCCAAAGGGCAAGCAATGACAAGTGCAATGACATCATGAATGGTTCATGGATCTGATTACAATTTCTCGACCATCTATTGCCATAAACCCATGGTTAATGATGGTTAATAATGGTTAATAATGGTTAATAATCACTGATTATATACTGTATATATATATATATATCTGATTGGTGGTTTGGAACCATGGAAATGTTTGTTTTCCCCAATAGCTGGGATGATGATGCAATCTGACGAACTCAATTTTTTCAGAGGGATTCCAGCCACCAACCAGTGTAAGATGTTTATGTGTTTACAAAATATGTGTGTTTTCAGCTGTGTCAAGATTTAGTCTGTACGTGCATCTGAGCACGCACGAGGCACTTGTTTCCAGCGCTGCGTTGGTCAAGACGCTTCCAATGTGTTTGGGCGAACAGACGATGTGCCAATCCTTTGGAGGTATCACATGCTGACTGTTGATGCTGATGGTTGAGTTCAAATCACTCTTAGGGATTATTATAATTATTAGGGAAAATTATGAATAATGATTATCACTAGTAATTGCTAATAATCCTTAATAATGCCCAGATCTGTGTTTTTGTTGATGTTTGAATCCCCACCGTAAATCTGCAGTTTTGCGTGGCAAAATCTGGATAAATGTAGGACGACAATGCGGCAGATGACATTCCAATCCCAAAGGCTTTGGCCCTTCAATAGGTTCCATGCTTGAACATCTGTGTTTTTTTTTCTGGAAGTCAAGGGTGACTGGACCGCCCAAGGCTTACTCAATGTTGCAAACAGTTGTAAAACCATTTGACATGCCAATAGAAGTGCCACTTATGTAGCGAAAAATCCATCCATGAATAGGCTACCCAACTTACATCCTTCATTCACTGACCGTTGAGGTGCTATGCTCTGAACATCAGTGACCACAAGTCAAGTGACCACCCCAAGTGACCCCAATTGATCCTTGAGCTGAGTGCCATCAGCTGAAGCTTTTCCACGTGAGTTCACCCCTACCCTATCCACTGACCACATCTACAGTTAATCAGTTATAAGTACTAACAAAACCCAATTTATAGAATGTATAATCCCATAGAAATAACCAGTTATAACTGGTAAATGGCCATAAGTGTATCCACCTTTTATCACCTTTTCAGATATAGCTCCAACGAGGCTATGTGGTCCACCACCTATGACATCGACCAGAAGCTTCCTGGCGATGTCCCGCTTTGATGGGTTGATGGGATGTAGAATAACCTGGAGATTTAAAAATCTGGTGCCCTCCAGGATGTATAACTGTTGGTTTACAACTTCTAATGGTATATATATATATAGATTTGCCCCTCAAATCCTAGCCTACTTCTAAACCAACTTAGCGAAGTAGGGGGGCACCAGCTTGTACCAAAGATTGCACTGTATATACTGGTTGGTGGTTTGGAACCTTTTATATTGTTCCATATATTGGGAAGAATAACCCCAACTTACTTTCATATTTTTCAGAGGGGTTCAAACCACCAACCAGTATACTATGCCAATCTATGTCAACATTTCATGGTCAGCCTGATGAATCTCATGTGACCTTGAATCGCATGAAGTCCCCTTATGATGATTCATTTTCAGCATAGTTTCAAGAAAGTTAATAGGCCAGGGTTTCATTTAGCGGTATTTTTCTATGAGGGGGAATGGATTTATATGATGGCAAAGCCAGAATAGATCGAATAGTCAAGAATAGGTGTTCATCCAAGAAAGATATTGTCTAACTGTCTAACTATTTGGTGTTGGAAATACCAAGACTGGCTGGCAAGGTTTGGAAATTCAATTTATATATAGGATCAACCAGAAAATAACATGTATAGCTCTACTATCCCATATAAAGCAATATTAGCTACATTATAATCTCCTATAATATTCTCTTATTCTATACACATTCTGTAGCTATAAGCTCTTGAACATCACCGGCTTTTTTCCCATTTGTTCAGCCTCCAAAACCTATACGACATCTCCAGCATCTGAGGCACGGCACGAAGTACCATGCGCGCTTCGTGGAGTTCATGAAGATGGCGCAGAGCAAAAATCTGGTTCTGGGTGGCGCCATGACGGACGTGAAGGGCACCTCGGTGTTCGTGGTTTTTCAAATGACGGTGGGACGGAACAGGGCAAATTCAACAAACATGGGCATCTACAATGTGGTGCACCCTAGATAGTTAAGTTGGTTTATAACTCCAATAACTGTGGTTTATGGTACTTATAACATCTTATAACTATAAAACTGGGGTTTATAATTAATGGGGTTTATAGTTAATGGGGTTTATGGTACTTATAACAAACCAACAGACCAACAAACCAACAAACCAACAAACCAACAAACATATATACACATATATATATATATATATACATAATTATATATATATACATTGTAATTATATACATATATTTTTTTTAAAAAAAATAGTAGTAACAGTAATAGTAATAATCAGCCATGCAAGAATTTCTTGGTGATCAACCTTTCATCCAAATCTGGGATGATTTTTTCAGAGATGACGTTCAGGGAAAATTGCCCAAGATATCCCAAGGGCCATGAATTTTCCTCTTGATTATACCATACATATTTCCAGATGATCTAAGGGGATTTACCCTCTGGTAAACTAACATAACTATGGAAAATCACCATTTTTAATGGGTAAATCAACTATAGATTGCCATTTTCAATAGCTATGTTAGTTTACCAGATGATATGTCTGAAACTATGACAAATAAGGAAGTCAAGTGATTTATTCCTCTTGATGTATGGAATTTGTATCCCCAATCTTCAATGGCCATGCAACTGGAACCTAAATGGGAGGCACCTACCATAGCCAAAATGCCATGGCTTGTCATCAGTTCCCCCTAAAATATCCTAAAATAATCATTACGTCATGACCATAAAAGAAATGGTTTCCCATCACCAGACCTAAAGCATCCTAAATCCAAGTCTTGGAAAACGCTGGATCTATGAATCACTGCAGAAATTTCACAGATAAAGACAATCAAGACTATATATATAATAATCATTGAAACACAACAAGTGTCATATTTATATTTATATAGATATAGATATGACAATAATCATCTACAATAATCATCATATCTATAATACATATATATATATTATATATATATATAATAATAAGTGCCATTAATATAGATATGCCAAGATCCAAAAGTGTCCAACACGAGGCGACCGCAGCTTGAACCCTTCCGAGCAGCCGGACATGGGTTTTTCCCAGGAAAACACTCATAACACAGCAGATGCTTCCTGAATCATGGCACTAAGTGACGTGCCACTAGCCCCTGCATAGACTTACCGGTAGAGAAGGAATGTAGACAATGTAGACAGCAAAAATGGTATTGAAATCATGGTGTAAACTAAACTTGTCAAACATCTCATTTTTTGATATTTCTTGGGTTACTTGGAGGGTCTGGGTTGAGGTTTATTCCAAAATTTGGTTAATCATATCCCCAGGCACTTCTGATAGTTGTTGAAGCTGATCCTAGAATTACCCTCTGGTAGATTAACATAGACCCTGAAAATCACCAATTTTTGGTGGAAACTAATCTTCCAACCCCTATCCTCTATGTTAATTTACTGGAGGGTAGTTTAAGGGAAAAATGCAGAAACAACCTATCGCTTTGGGAAAACTTTAGGGCTGGAAACGATGGTGTCTTCGGCAGATTGGTCGCAATAAATGGCAATGTTTAGCGAAGCCGTGGGGAGGAACAAAACCCTTGTGGCCTGGTTTAGGATGGTGAAATTCGGTGATTGAGCTGCACAGTTGGTGATGGCAGCATGACGGTTGCTGCTTATTTCATTCGCCGGATATTTATCAGAGTGATTTTCATCAGAGCTTCAAGCAGAAACAATGGTGATATACACCTGCCAGAAGGAAGGGAAATCATGTGATACTGTGGATGGTTAAGAAATCCTGCACCAGTTGATAGATGGTTTATCCCATTACTTATGGGGTTTCAACCATCCTTTTGGTGGTGCAGGATTTCGCTGGCCCATCCACAGTATCATCAAGATATCTCCCAAATAAAAACCAAACAACATTGGTTTCATGCAGGTTTTCTTTATAAACAAAACAGAGTTACCCTCTGGTAAACTAACATAGCTATTAAAAATAGCCATTTATAGTGGATTTACCCATTAAAAATGGTGATTTTCCATAGCTATGTTAAATAACAAGAGGGTAACTTCTTGCGGGTGCAACCCCAATTCGTGGAATATGTAGCCGTTGTTTTTTCGGAGTGCGATCCCGTGCTGATGAAGCCATGTAACTACCCACTATTAAACCACATCAACAACCACCATTTTTGGGGAGTATCCTTACCATTAATTATATAATGTAATATAACATAACGTAATATATATATATATAGTGTTATTACAGTAACCATGTATTAACCATCTATTTACGATTGACGATTATTAAGCCATATTAACCCATATTAAACCATATTAAGCCATATTCATTCATATATATATATATATATATTATAACACTGTATTAACCATGTATTTGCGATTATTCACCCATATTAACCCATATTAAGCCATGTATGATGCCAGTTTTTGTTGCCAGGACCCAGACATGTTCGTCCGCGTGGCGGAACGCAAGCCCGACGGCGGCGTGGTGCTGCGGGGCTGCAAGGCGCACCAGCAACTCGGCGCGGACGATGGTGGGATCAAACCTGGCGATTTCATTGATTTTTTTTGTGAAATGATGGTGGTTAATAATGACGGTTAATGGTGGTTAATGATGGTTTATGCTTAATATTCCCTATTAGTATGGGATAATGATAGTTAGTATGGGATAATGATGGTTAATGATGGTCAATATATGGTTACTATATGGGTATTATGATTATATTAATGGTTATTATGATGGGTTAGTGGTACCTATTATCATATAATATTGGGTACCTATTATATAACATATTATAATTTACCCAGATGGATTTTTGTTAATGATGGTGGGTATTATATGTTTTTTTTTTCATTGGATAATCATCTAGAAATAATGGGATGATATACCAATAATAGTGGTTAATGATGGTTAATAATGGTTAACCATCACTGGTTGGTGGTTGGGAACGTTATAACATAACTCCAATTTCGCTATGGTTTACGATACAAAAAGATATCACTATGTTGGTTTCTAGCTCTAACTATGGTTTACCATACTTATAACATCTTCTGGTTGGTGGTTTGGAACCATGGAATTTTATTTTTGCATATATTGGGAATTTCATCGTCCCAACTGACGAACTCATATTTTTCAGAGGGGTGGTGAAAAACCACCAACCAGTGTAGTTTTGATGGATGTGACTTGGAGACTTTGAATATCTTTGAATGGGAGTTCATGGGATGTGACGGGATTATCATTGATTTTTTTTTCTGTTGATGATATGAATGCGATGTGATTGGATTTTACGGAATTTCCGGTCGGAATGTTGTTGTGTTTTTTGTTTGCAATTTTGAACCGTTGAGCAAGATGCTAGCAGCAAGAAATGTGATGAAATGTGCTGCCAGGAAGGATTGGCATTTAGCATTTGGGATTTCACGATCAAACATATACAGATTTCACGATCAAACGAAGGATCTGATGGGGTTTACAATGGTCATTGTCAACTGAGAAGAGTGAGTTCGCCAATCGATTACTTAAAATTACCCTAAGGGTAAGCGTTTACATCTGCAAAACCCATGGTTTCCCTAGAAAAAAACACATGATCTACACATGTGTCTTGAACATCTATGTTATTTTACAGGAGGGTATGACCCCACTGACAGGCGGACCATTGCCCCAGGGATTTTGAGATGTGTTTTTGCCATTTTTCCCCTGAAAACGAGTTTGGTTTCACAGAAATGGAGGTCTTCTATGAGTGTAACCCACCTACTATTCATTATCAAATATGTTTGAAATATGAATCCTATTAATTATCCAATATGCAGAAATATGAAGAAATGTCATATGAATCACTAAAACATATTTTCTGACTCACATGAATCACTTAAACATATGTGTTCACGTTTTTTTTACAAGTAAAAAAACACCCAATGTCTAAATGAAGACATTCCAATCTCGCCCATTCGTTCAATGGTCGTCTAGGACTGGTAATCTGAACTCCCACTGGATGATCATCATGCCCGGTGGGAAGATGGAAAAGGCCGACAAGGCACCGGGTGTGTTGGCGAATGCTTGGTGAAAGAGGGTGGAAAATTTGATGAAGATATGGTTGAAGCTTGGTGAGTTTTGGGTTTAGGGTTGAAAACATATATGGAATAAATGGTTAATGATGCATGGATGGTGAGAGATGCTTGGTGAATGGAGTCAAGGGGAATTGTTTATGCAGTTATGCAGCATCATTGCGTTTGATGATTATCATTGATTCTCATTCCCCTAGAAATATGTGATAAATACCATGATTGATTGGTGGTTTCCATTTCATAAAAAAAGATGTCATCCTTCCCATTGACGAACTCATATTAATATTGTTCAGAGGGCTTGCGAAAAACCGCCCAGATGCACAGCAAGATACGAGAGATGCGCACTGTCCAGGCTAATTCAGATGATGTTTGACGGACCCGCGGACATCCTTTGATTTCTTGAAGGGAAATTTCTTACAGGCAAAAGTACAGGAACCCCCCAATATTTCATGGTAATAAACTGGGGAAAAACCCATGGTTTCCGGTTTCCAGATGTTCCCAACAAAAGCCAATGCGTTGAGGTTTCGGTCGTAAACCAATGAGTTGCAGTGGTAAATTGTGTCCCTAAACGAAGAGCGACAGTATGTACTTTGCCGTTGATGGTTTTGGGAATTTCTATCCAACAATACTATTTGGGAATATATGCTGGTTCCAGCTTTTTATTGTTACAATACTTTGAAGTCTGTTTGATATCTTGAATCCTCAATCACTCCTTATGTTTTTTTCAGCATAAAACAAAAAACACATGTAAACACTCAAACATACACTTAAGTGAATGCCAATTTTTTGAGCAGTTTGATTGGTGTTGTTTGTTTCTTAAATCCCCAGTTGCTGATGCTTACAATGTGGGGCCCCCAAACGATAGCTAAGTTGGTGAACATAACTCCAATTTTGTTATGGTTTACGATACAAAAAGACCATCTTATAATCTTATAAGTATGCTGTTCATAGTGTTTATAAACCAAATTACAACTGGATAACATCTTATAACTGGTTGGTGGGTTCAAACATGTTTTATTTTTCCATCATATATGGGATAATCCTTCCCATCATTTCCCATTGACTTTCATATTTTTCAAGATGTTTTTTAACCACCAACCAGCAATAGATATATCACCTATAAGCTAGAAACCAACCATATAACCATATAACCATATAACCATATACAACCATATAACCAACCATATAACCATATAACCATATATAAAGATATAACCATGGGGTTTATAAACCAACAGTAACCAAACTGGGGGGCCCCACAGTGTGTCTGTTGCTGTCCATGGAGGACTACGCCATCGCCTGTGCTGTGCCGGTGGACGCTCCCGGTTCCTGTGCTGTACTTTGGGTCCAGGAGCTGGTGGAAAGAACGGCGTAATACTTGGGGTTTAATGGATATATATATATGTATATGGTATGTATTTATATATGATATATCATATAAATGATATATATATATATATATATATAATATACTGGTTGGTGATGATCATCTATTATTAATGGATATATAATGGTGATTATCTATTAATTATGGTTGTTTGATATACTGACATATCACCAAAATTATATATGATATATATATATATGATACATGATATATATATATATATATATTTTTCTGGTTGGTGGTTTGGACCATGATTTTTATGACTTTCCATAGTTAGATGGGTTTACCATGGTTTATCCCCGGCGCTTCTTTGTGATCTCATTTGGTCAGCTTTCTCCGCATGTGGACTCTGAATCCAATGAAATTTGGTGTTTTATCACGAACATGATTTATCACGAACAGAATTGGATTCCCTAAGTTTTGTGATACATAATTAACATGCATAAAGTCCCATGAAATCACGATTTTTCCCAGATCACCAATTTTTACAGCATCCCTGTGTAAAATCGCTTGGGAAAAACATCGCTGCTGCTAAACGCGCGTCCGACTTTGACGTGTCATTACCAGGTGACGTATCGACATCTTAGGTCTCACCTACATCTACGGTCGACAGAGCTGTGACCTTCGAGCCATGGAGCCAGGAGATGCCACTGCCAGGGGACGCTGGACGACTTGGGCAACAAAAATGGTGCTATCATGGAGATAATAACCAGTATTAATGGTGGTATTCTATATAGAAAAACACATGGTGGTATTAATGGTTTACAGTAAAAACAAATGGTGGTATTGGTGCTATTCTATGGACATATCATGGAATATTCAGAAGGAGATAATTGATGGAATTTATCAAGGTGAAGCAGATTGAAAAGCAGTAGGAATGGGATGATTATATATACCATCTGGTTATTTAACATAGCCATAGAAAATCACCATCTATAAATGGGCCAAAGGGTATATATCCATATAATGGGATAATCATCTAGAAATAATGGGATGATATACCAATAATAGTGGTTAATATACTGTTAATAATGGTTAATCATATATGTGATTGGTGGTGACTGGAACCATGGAATTTTATGACTTTCCATTCAGTTGGGAAGAATCATCATCCCAACTGAAGAACTCATATTTTTCAGAGGGGTAGGTATGCCACTAACCAGTATAGTATTATATAGTCAACTAGAAATCTTCATTTTAGAGCATATGTGAACAGAGTCTTTAGAACCTCTGGTTGATGTTGGCCATTTCGGGTTAATTTTTGTGATACCGGTGATATGTGGGGATTGAAGTATTCCAATATGGAAATCGCCTTCCTAACCAATACAATCGAATATGAGAGAATATGACAGAGTTTTGACACTGCTCCTGTATCTATGTGTGGTGGTAATGTGTGGTTATTCTGGATTCAAATCAAACCAAAAAACTACTAAGAGTTTCCAGCACATGATAGGAAAGTTGTGGAAAGGCAACACCACGAAATCATGCAAGCCGTTCTGAAAACAGGTGAACTCCAAAATGGGAGTCGCACCAAAAATCACGCGCTGGGTTCACTTCACAAGTGATCAGGTCATCCCAAATAGTTACGTTCGTTTTTTCGGGTTCTTCGATGTTTTTGGTGATATCATTCATATTCCCATGTATTGATTCTGTTGGGCCACAAACATAGATTCACCATATAGTGTCATATATGTTTTGTTGGTGGATACATAAAGTTCTTCTGTTGCTTTAGAATCTAGAGCTAGTTGCGTGACTTAATTTGAAGATTCGAGCGGATATCCCCATGAAATATCCCCAAATATCCTTATGAAATATCCTCATGATTTACCATGATTGCAGGTATATTTTCCACGAGATCCATTATATGTGGATGATTTACCATATCTTTTACCTCTGGGATCTCAATCCCATATAATGATACATAGATATATGATTCCCCATTATTTACAAGATCCCCATGATTTCATCTGGTTGGTGGTGTGGAACCATGGAATTTTATGACTTTCCATTCAGTTGGGAAGAATCATCCCAACTGACGAACTCCATGATGTTTCAGAGGGGTGGGTTGAAACCACCAACCAGTCATTATTTTTATCTATTTCATCATTTACAAACATTCCCATTATGGGAATATATTCCCCATATATTTACTATGGTCTAAATAGTAGATATAAGCGGCTGAATTCTATGGTTTATAGTAGATATAACTACAGTTACCCTCTGGTAATTTAACGTAGCTATTGAAAATGGCCATTAATAGTGGATTTTCCCATTAAAATTTGTGATTTTCCATAGCTATGTTAGTTTACCAGAGGGTAATGGGGTTTATAAACCAACAAACATCACTGGGGGGCACCACTTTTTACAAATCCCAACTTAAACATTCCCCATTTTTTGGGGTAACATTCGCAGGAGACATCGATCAAGGAAACGCCAAGTTCGGTGGACAGGTGGGGCGACTTTTTGGCTGGAGATGTTGAGAAGGCCCCCGGTTTTAATGGGATTTAATGGGGATTTAATGGGATTTAATAGGATCCACTCAATGGAATATATAATTATAACCTCTGGTTATGTCAAAATAGCTATTGAAAATGGGAATTTATAGTGGGTTTACCGATTGAAAATGGTGGATCTTTCCATAGTTCTGTTAGTTTACCAGAGGGTATATCCCATTAATATCCCATTGAATCACTATAAAATTCCATTAAATCATTATAAATCCCATGATGTTCCATGGTTTTCCGGAATGGTCCTGTTGTTTTTTTTTCATGTCTTCATCAGTCCAGCGTCCTGAGATGTCCTAGCGTCCTAGCCACATAGCTTACCAGTTTCAATGGGATGACTTACTATGAAACTAAGAGGTACAGGCCTGGTTGGTGCTGACTGGAACATGACTTTTATGACTTTAGTATGGGGTTTCATGATGGTTAATGATGGTTAATGGTTAATAATCATTGGTTGGTGGATTATGACTTTCCCATCATATTGGGAAATTTGGGAATGTCATCATCCCAACTGACGATTTGTCCTATTTTTCAGAGGGGTGGCTTAACCAGCAACCAGTATAGTTAGTAAGAGGTACCCTCTGGTAAACTAACATAACTATGGAACATCACATTTTTTCATGGAAATAAATCTTTCTTTCTTTGGTGATTTTTCATAGTTATGTGACAAATTACCAGAGGGTATATCCCATTAAGTGGATGAAAAAAACAATTAAACCCCATTAAATCCCTATTAAATCCCCATTAAATCCCATTAAATCCCCATTAAATCCCATTAAACCCCGTTAAATCACCATTAAATCCCATTAAATCCCCATTAAATCCCATTAAATCCCATTAAATACCAATTAAATCCCATTAAATCCCATTAAATCCCCATTAAATCCCATTAGATACCCATTAAATACCCATTAAATCCCATTAGATACCCATTAAATACCCATTAAATCCCATTAAATCCCCATTAAATCACCATTAAATACCCATTAAATCCCCATTAAATACCCATTAAATCCCATTAACCAAATCCCCATTAAATCCCATTAAATACTCATTAAACCCCCATTAAATCCCATTAAATACCCATTAAATACCCATTAAATCCCATTAAATCCCTATTAAATCCCCATTAAATCCCATTAAACCCCCACTAAATACCCATTAAATCCCATTAAATACCCATTAAATACCCATTTTAAATCCCATTAAATACCCATTAAATCCCCATTAAATCCCATTAAATACCCATTAAATCCCATTAAACCCCCATTAAATCCCATTAAACATGGCCATAAATTACCAGAGGTCAGTCACTTGAAAGTCAGTCACTTGTCATCTCCCGGGAACTTCTTGCGATTTTTTACGAATTGGAGGAATGTCGGTATATGTCGGTCCCATAAAGTCAGCATGGTTTTTGACATATCCTGGTGGTTTTTCACTACATAAATTATAGAAACCATCTCCCAAATATAGTGAAAAATAGGATAGAGATGGATAGAGTGTTCCAGTGTTTATCATTAGGGATAGATGACATCACCATTAAAACTGGTTGATGGTCCTAATGTGAACCAAGCAACGTTCAACCGACCAGTGTATAATGGAATAATAATCACTATAAATCACTATAAATCACTATAAATCACTTTCTACAGTGATCTGGTTGGTGGTTTCAAACATTTAGTATGGGGTAATGATGGTTAATGTTGGTTAATCATGGTTAATCATTGTTAATAATCACTGGTTGGTGGTTTGGAATATGACTTTTATTTTCCATTTCATATGAAGGGATAATCCTTCCCATTGACTTTCATATTTTCAAGATGGTTATTGCACCACCAACCAGATTAAGTATTATGTGCATTTGTGAATAAAAAAACAGTTTCCGGAGTAACTTGCCTTTATCTTTGACTTCTGTTTCTCAACATATCTTATGCTGATCTGCATGTTTGACTGAGTGAATGGTGGAAATCTCATTGAATTGGGGTCAATTCCCCATATTTCATCATGTTTCAGTCTATGGTTGGAGAGGACATGTGACGGTCTTATCATCCGTTACGTGCTGGGATGGTGTCCATCCCCTTTTTTTGAGCCTGGGATGACTCTGAAGGCGATAAACATCCCAAATGATGAAATTTACATCTACTGAAAATGGGATAGATTTAATGTTGATATTTATCATTTGGTATATATATATATATATTACATTGATACATGTTGATATGTATCATCATTTGGGATACTACATTGATACATAATCATTCTACTGAAACTCCCTACTGATATCCTAGATGATTCAATGTTCATAGATTTTTGACATGAAATCCCAAGGCTAATCCATGGGATAAACATGCAAAGGAATTCATGGATGCACCATGGATAATTCAATGTTACTCGTACCCTATGAAACTATATGGCGGTGCCATATTCATAAAACTATGTCAATTATATCTACCATAGCTCACTGTTTGTGAAATAAATCAATGTAGCTAACTGAAACACAATTTTGCTATGAAATCGTAATGTGTTAAGTCCGATGTTGAAATCCATTTTCATTCCTTCCAGTCATCGGTCCTAGTCCCACGTTGCCAGGAAACTTTGACCTGCTTCGAGGATGTCTATGTCCCACCTGAGTGCCTTGGTCGGTGAATGAATGGCAGGCGTCACCATGTTTTGTGGGAAGATCAGAGGAAACCGCAGGAAGCGCGTTTCGGAGCTATGGCTCGCTCTGGCTATGGAAATTTCCTACTTGGGATTATTCGTTGGGAGCTATTTCCCAAGCACATGATATTTTTCGCACTCTTTGGTTTGGTAGCTTACTAAAAATCTTACTTTCTCATCGTTTTCCGTTTTAATTGGGGTCCCCCACTTAGTAAATTTGTAGCCATGTGACCATGGCTCCATTCCCAGTTTTTGTTCCATGGAATTCTACATTATAAAAACGGGAAATAGGATGTAGTTGCTTATCCAATTATATCCCCATATTCATATCCCACAAGATCTCCCTATATGTTTGATAGTTAAATCACCATTGACTAGATCAAATAGGGTGCATTTAATGACAGATATCGAACTAGTTAGATGGGGTCACTTTTTTTAGTGCACCAAGCTAGGTAAACACAACTCGATTGGCTGGGGTACCACCTTGATAACCATGGTTATCTCATATATATATAGTTATCCCCATATCATCATAAAATATCATACAATCAATATGATATCCCATACAAAAAAAACGATCTGCAATCATATCCATTCAATCATCCATTCAATCATCCATTCATTCACCCATTCAATCATCCATTCAATCATCCATTCAATCACCATTAAATCCAAGTAAATTACTATCAAATCACTTTTAAATCCCAATAACATCCGGAAATAAAAAAACACCATTTTGTCACATCAACTTTTTTTTCGAAAAACATCTACCAACAAAAACTGCCATCAAAGATTTTTCCCCAAAAACAAACTGCCATTTTTTCGCTTTCCACAAGCGTTCCCTTCTCGCCGATCCTGGACGGCGAGGTACGTCTTCATGGACGGCGAGGTGAACTTCACCCAGACCTTGGTGGAGCGTTTCACCGCGTACCACCGCCGTGCCCTTGGCAAGGATGGAAAAGTTAGGGATGGACCCTGGAAATTTCTAGCAACTATAGCTGTGTATATATGCACCAGGCCCTGCCACCCCCCCTCTCCCCCCCCATATACTGTAGCGAGCATGCTGCTGATTTTCCATGCGTGAGACTTCACTGTGTATCTTCTGCATGTAAAACATGTCTTGACTACGTTTGGTCTGTGAATGTATTCATGCTCTCTGTTTGAGCAATTTTGCCTGCCCAAGTTTCCCTTCCTTCTTTGGTTGAAGTTGTTGGTTTGTTGCATAATTAAACAAGGACGTTTAGAGATGATCTTCATTCAGCGGTCTGCTTGGCGATCTTATTCAATTGTGCAACAAACCAACAACTTCAACCAAAGAAGGAAGGGAAACTTGGGCAGGCAAAATTGCTCAAACAGAGAGCATGAATACATTCACAGACCAAACATAGTCAAGACATGTTTTACATGCAGAAAATACACAGTGAAGTCTCACGCATGGAAAATCAGCAGCATGCTCGCTACAGTATGTATGATCTAGAGATAGCATATATAACATTTATAAGATATACAACATATATATATATAAGATATATAACATTTATAACATATATAACACGTTTAACATATATAACATATATATAACATATATTATTTAAATATGTTTTATATAAAAGATATAACTGGTTAACATTATATATATATATATAACTATAGGTTTAACATGGTTTAACTATATATATCCCCGAACTTCAACGGACATGGAAAAACTCACCCAATCACAACGCCTAGGTGTAAGCTAGCCTTTGGATGCGCTGGGTATAGTTGTTTCAAAATGGAAAAAAACATGGAGTTAAACATATAGCTAAAGCAGGTCAAACCTTTGATTTAAGTTCCTGTTAAAACGCAAATTAAATTGAATACACAACTGGGATATGTTGGGATATTTTGAAATTCAAGCCTGTTTAGCTAATCTATTTTGGGATATTTTGAATTTGGGATATTTTGATCAGCAAAGAAAGGACCGGGCAGCGCCGGGCACCGGAGGTTCCTACGTCTGCAAGGCCGGGCTGGGCGACGTGATGCTCGGTGCTGCCGCCACGGTGGCGGAGTACAACGGCGTGGCGAAGGCGTCACATATCAAGGACGTGGCGAAGGTTTCGCCAAGCGAACTTGAGGGAGATCATCATTTTTTTGCCATATATACAAATGTTTATTTAAATATATTTATTTATTTATTTATTTATTTATGTATATACATAATAATGTATATATATACTGTATATATTCATACATATATACAATATATATATATATATATATAATTGACCTCATGGAAATGGTGGTTAAAATTGCCACCATTTTTGATGCTTGGAAAAGAAGCGATTTCGTGGCAGGACAAGTTGGTGGAGATCGCTTACCTCAACGAAAACATCGCCGGCACCGCCATGGCCTCGTCGTATGGTGGCCAGGCCACACCCTCTGGGAACTTCCTGCCGGACGTGATGACGCTTGGTGGGGACGGGGACGCAGGGGACCTGGTGAAATTTGGGAAAATGGGGAAAATGGTGGGTGATTCTTTGGAAATCTCGATTTGGAACGGAGATACCCTCTGGTAAACTGCTCCATAACTATGGGAAACCACCATTTTTCATGGGTAAATCAACTATTTCGACTGGCCATTTCCCATAGCGAACTGTAACAAATTACCAGAGGGTATGTGAAACAACTGAGAGATTTGGTGAACTGATGAGCCAAACAAACAACTGGTGAATTTCATCAACTCTGGTGCATTCACCAAAACTCTGGTGCAGCGAAGCAGGTCTCATGGTTTCGGCAGAGGATTGATGGGAATGAACCAGTTGAACACAGTGGGATTTCAGCAGGCTTTGGTCCCAGATGAATCTGATAAAAATCGGGTTGGCTATGCCATTCCCATCCCTTCCCAGCCATTCAGTGGCTACATGTACGCCAAAAAAGGGTATGGTGGGATGGTGATAAAAATCCATCACCAGAATCAATGGATGGTATGGTATGGATGGGACTTGGGATCAATGGATAGTTATTGGTTTATGGATGGTTTATGGTTATAGGAAAGAATCATGATTATGGGATGGTTAATGGATGATTATGGGATGGTTGGTGGGGCCCGGTTTATGGATTGCATCTCCCTTAAAACTTTCGAAACTTGGGATGATTGGTTCCCAGAAAAAAGCCTGGCGCAGTGGAGGTTTTTTTGAGCCAGTAGAGGTCCTGGAATGTTGTGGAAACTTCATGAAACTTCAACATTATGCGGCAAGGGTCCCCGGGTTTGCTGAGAATATTTGGATCCACAAACCCCAGCTATTTTGTGAAGACCAGGGCATTCCTGGCTTTTTACACGGCTGAGGATGGCGAACATTTGCCCCTTGACCAAGTGGCGAAACGTGCTTTTCGTCCAACAACTCGGTGTCTTTAACACCGTTTGAATGGGTGCAGAAAAGCGGCCCATAACAGTGGCGAAACAAACAAAACCATATGAGTTATACATATTACAGCCTTAGTTGAAGGAGTTGTAATCCCATTTATATATGTTAAGGTCCATACATGTATGGTATGGTATCGTAAGTCAACATGACTGTGCCTCCAATTATGGAAGCAATGAAGCAACGAGCATTGAGACGTCCAATGATGTGAAGCTCCTTGGGTGAGGGACCACTGCTGGGTACCATAGCATATACGCCAAGGCTACCACGAACAGAAAGTTATAGTGGTAGCACTCTTGGCGCACACCGCCGGTGCCAAATGTCACATGTGAAGATTAATAATTAGAGTTATATAATCATGATACCAATATTAATCATAAGCATAATCATTAATATCATAAACCCTATCATGATTAATATAACCATTAATATTATGATACCAATATTAATCATAACATTAATCATAATATTAATGATTCATATAATCAATCATGATCAATTCCTGTCCCCTTTTTTCCCCTGTTTAAATAACCCATAAGTTTTCGCCCCGGTTCTACCCTGGGACCAAATAACCCTTAAGTTTTTTCGCACAAAGAATGTATTCGGCTGTTGAAGTCCACAGCGGCCAGAGGCAAACACAATGTGACCAAACTGCCTTATGAGATTGCGCGCTTGGCACAGGCCGCTGTGAAGTGAAGTTGCAAAGATATTTTATTTGGATTTGAAGCAGTTTATTAATTGTATGTTATCTATGCATATTCAACCGATGACATTTTAATGCTATTTATAGCAACATGACTAATCATGAGCAACATATACATCACTATCATCATTCAGGGGAAATTCTGGGATAAATAGCCCATATACAAATGCGCCATTTCATATCAGCACTAGTATGCCTTGATCGCTAGTCTTATTACCAGTCAGCGATGATCTTACAACAGAACTTGGAAGTCCATAAAAAAGCAAACTGACTGACACAAACATGTTCTTAAACATACTGTGTAACATTATCCATTCCCATAGGATCCATGTATGGTATATATATGCTAACATTTGGGGTATATTGATGGTAAATGTTAGCATATATACCATACATGGATCCTATGGGATTATTACAAATCTATGAACACAAATATATTCGTAAAATAACTCATGATCAACACTCGGACCCATGCAACACTGCAGCGCTGGGTTGTTTCATATCAAATTTTCGGAGCTACTCTTCACTTCAGCATCTTACGATTGGCGACTTGCATGTCTTAAATCCCACATCATTGCAGATAACCGTTGGACCGTTGGATATTGATATTCAAATGGCGCACAAAAACTACTCACACACATATATATATATTATATATTATATATATGGTGGGATATATGGATGGAAATAGTGGTTTAATGATGTTTATGGAACATAAAATGCTATGATATATTATATATGATACAGTTATACATATCAATCACGACATAAATCATACATTTTCCACATATTGGGAATTTCATCACCCCAACTGTAACTGACTTGACATATTTTTCAGAGTGCTTGAAACCACCAACCAGATGTATATATATATATATACCCTCTGATTATTTAACATAGCCATGGGAAATGGCCCACTTATAGATGGTTTAACTATTAATAGCATGGTGAGTTTCCATAGCTACGTTAAATAACCAGAGGGTATATATATATATATCACAACATTTATATTATTATAATCCTAGTATTGATGATTATCTATATGTTACTAACCACTATTATTGGTATTATCACCACTCTTAAATAAATCAGGACCTGGCGGGCGGCATCATCGTGACCCTGCCGGCGGACAAGGAGTTCCGTCGCCGGGCCGATCCAATGGCGATCGTTTTTTTAATGGGGAAACCATAGGAAAAGCATAGGAAAACCACAGGAAAAGCCATGTTTAATGGGATTGAATGGGGATTTCATGGTGTTGAATGGGATTAGTTCATCCACTTAATGGAATACACCCTCTGGTAAACTAAGAGTTTGCCATTGAAATAGTGAGTTTTCCCTTAGAAAAATGGTGATTTTCCATAGCTATGTAAACGTTTACCAGAGGGTATCTTGTTTTTTCCCAACCATCGACTTACTGGTGCGTTTTACGTAGGGAATGGATGGGTTGCTGGGGGTTGCTGGGATGATGACATTACTTGTGATGAAATGGATCATTCCCGAAAATTCCCTGCGTTTAGCACCAGTAAGGAAAACCATAGGGAAAAAAGGGGAAAAACTGGTGTGTAAGTGCTTTACTATGGTTTACTAATAGTTACCATGGTTTACTAAGTATAGTTCACTAACTTCATGAAAAAATCTGAAAAGAGGATCATCTATGATCATCTCGTTATCCCTACATCTTTCATCATGTTTCCATCATGTTTCTATATGTTTCATCATTTACTTCCATATTTTTTATTTGTTTTTCACCATGAATTTCCTCATGTCCCATATCTTTCAATTACCCTCTGGTAAACTAGCATAGCTATGGAAAATCACCATTTTCAATGGGAAAATCCACTATAAATGGCCATTTTCAATAGCTATGTTAAATTACCAGAGGGTATGTTTCATCACATCATTTATTTCCTCATTTCTTCACCATTCTCCCCAACGGGATGCCGTTGCCGAGGCAACGAGGTGGCGGCGCCGCTCTTGGAGAAGTACCTCAAGGGCAAACAGGGCGTCACCGTGGAAAATCGCCGAAGGATCCTGCGGCTCATTGAGAACATGACCATGGGAAGGCCAGGGGATGGGGATGCGGATGGGGAACATTGGTGAAATGTATGGGGTAATGATCGGTTAATGATGAAAAATGATGAAAAATGATGGTTAATGATGAAAAATGATGGTTAATGATGGTTAATAATGATTCATCATCACTGGTTGGTGGTAAACGGAACCATGGGCCATGGATGATGACTTTCCAGAAACAGATTGGGAATGGAAAAATCGGGCCCCAACTGCACCGTCACCAGACGGGGATCGGGTTATGGGAGGATGGTGATTTGCCAATGTCAGTTGATGTTGGTGAAGGCAACTCGCGAGTTGTGAACGTTTTTTGGATGTTTTTGTCTATTATGAGATATATCTAGCAGAAAATCAGTTTAAGCAGTTTATGAATGAATCTGGTTGAACAAAGAACTTAGCTAATCTTGACTAATGATTGGGCTGAATACCTTGTATACAGAAGCTGGGGAGATTTAGGGGATTTTCTGTGTTGGAGACCATTGGAGAGACGGCTGCTTAAGAATCACCACCGTTAAACGGATTGGATGTCAAGCGGAATCTATGGATGGTTTATAGGTTTCATGTATGTTATCACAACTATAGGCTATACCAAAAAGAGATATTCACAACTAAGAGCCAGAACATAGATATCTATATAGATATCTATATAGATATATTCACTCAGCCAGAAAACTATAGATATATTATAGATATATTATAGTCACTAGTTACATTAGATATGTCACTATATATAGATTACTATAGATATATTATAGATATATCTTCTACTATAGTCACTAGTTAGTCTAATGTCAAATCTTGGTTTCACCAACGGTCGCGTCACGATTCGCGGTTCTCCACCTTGAATGGTTATTCTCGGCTGGTTGAAATGACGTGACCGGATGGATTTGTGGATACATCGATGGGGTCACCAGCAACATACACCCTCTGGTAAACTAACATAACTATGGAAAATCACCAATCCACTATAAATGGCCATTTTCAATAGCTATGTTAAATTACCAGAGGGTAAACATATGTAAACTATACAAACCAACAAACAGAACTTAGATACTTAGGAACCCCATTTTAAAAAAAATCTCACCACATCCTCCCGGATTGTTTTTGTTTGACGGGAACCTCCGAAGTTGGTCGCACGTTTCTCTAGTCATTCCAAAGAGGGTCTTCGTTGAAATGGGGTAGTTCTATGTAGTTCTGCTCATTTTATACAAAAGATGGTACATGTAACATGTTTTTTGTACAAGGCTGGTTTCCCATAGTTGGCTAGGTTGATTGATTTTCATAGATAAAAACAGGGTTTTTGTTGTGATCACCATATTTGGATGTGGTTCTAAAAAATAACTTAGCCAACTCAATCCCATCAACTTTGAACTTCCATCAAATCCCATTAAAACACCAATGTTGTTGTTTTTTTTCATTTACCAACAAGAAGAACCAATTTCGACACCACCAACGGTAACACATCCGGTCCATGTTGTGCCGCCTGGAGGAACGCAGTGGGCTACCTCAGCGACTTCGCGAAATGATTCGATGGGTCTGTCTAGAAATGGCGTATGTTTAAAACCGGCAATCGAAGGTAGCAAGCGAAATTTTCCATTTTGAATAGGTACTGAAAATAATCATTCATTCATTCATTCATTATATATATATATACCCTGTGCTTCAAAGACTATACTTTGTTTAGTCTTTTGTACTAGACCAAACTTCGACCCCTCGACCAAACATATGCCGCTTCTAGGCCCCCAGGTGCAGCTACTGGCTCTGGAGGACAGCAGGATGGAAGCCATCATCCATCATCACCCTCTATCACTCTCCATTATCCTGGATATTCCTGGATCATCCCCCCATCTAGTTTGCATTCCTTATCGTTTCTTGCACAGTTTCTTTCATCATCACCTGGGCGATCCTTTTCGGTTTGGCCATGGTATGCCATGGGACTCCTCCTTATAATGCGCCTTGCCAGCAAATGTGATGGAGTGACCATCCTTGATCTTCAATATACTTATGGATTGGCAAGGCTACCCAGAAGTTATGATTGATGACCATCATATGGGGCGGATATATACCAAACAGAATGCAGTTAGGATGATGAATGTCAGAAATTATATATGTGCCAAGATGGGCCCGCCATCTCACTGCTGAGGTAGTACGTGGCTTCATTCTGGATGAAGCGAGCTCTTTCTTTGAGTCTGGGTCATAGCACAACTCGACCAAAACGCCAAAGGATTGAATTGAACAAAGATAAAAAAATAGAGCGTGACTTTGGTACTCAAAAAAAAATACTAATATCCCGATCAACATTATATATAATATCATAAGTGATTTTTGGTCAATGGAAGTGTGTGTGTTTCAAATTCTGGCACTGCCCCATGGATGCCATCCCTATACTTGATGTTGCCTAGGCCACGCTGGCTTCGACTTGCTGGGGCAATACAACTGGGACTCCGATGGTGAGGAGCCCGAAGCAGGTGCACCCCGCCGCCTGCCCTGCCGCTGCTTTTGGAGCTGCATCAGTTTGGTGGTTGGGTGACACATGTTTCGAATCTCTTTTGACCAGGCCCCCGGCATTGCAATCAAGAGTTTAAAAAAATGCCATGCATGCATGCATCAGTTGACTTAACACATGGTCAAGCGATAAGGGTTTCAATCAATGTGGCAGTTATTTGGATCATAGCGCAGCGCTGTGAAGCTGCGATGGGACGGCGCCGAAAATCCAGAATGTCAGCAGAAAGGATGTCAATGTTGAAGGCCCAGCTGCTAATATTATATAATCCAACATGCATGAATGCATGGTATATTGATTGATATGATATATTTGAAATTGAACATTATATAATCAGTTTTTCAATTTGCATTCGTCGATGTTTACATGTCAATGCATGCACTCGTGTCTCAATCCATCGGCTACAGGACATGTACGATGAGATGTTGACCCCCGAGTTCGTAGATCAAAGGCAAAAGGATATTCGAAAAACCAAGCGCCGTGGGCATGCCAGGGCCACAGATATATACACATGCATGACAATGCACAGTAGCTGAGACCTTCGTGCAAAGCAGTTTCAAGCGGAAACATGTGGGATCAATCCTGTTTATGTGAGTGTGTGTGACCCGATTGAATTCCGCTTGTTATGGTTTGAAGTTTTGGTTGAGATGGCAAACTTCTTCAACCGATCTTCATGACACCATCTTGATCTTAGTAGCTGTTCCATGCTGCAGCGCATGAGGTCTTCACCTTCCTCAATTTGAGTAGCAAGCGCATCACAGAGGACGAGGCCACCCTTTCGGATCCATGCCATCATCTAACATTTATAATCTAACAAATCACTCAGCTTCTCGATAACATCGCGAGATTTATGATCTATGATCGATCTAGCTATATTTTCGTAATATAATAAGATTGGCAGGCTGCAAGTCAAATGGGTTTGGTTTGTGCCATATTACCTGCAGGCATGTAGCGCTATACCATACATGCTTAAGCTTAGCTTACATGATCAGAGATAATTTTACACATGAACTCATGCATGCAATGATATATATATATGCAACAGTTTGATTGAAAACAGAGATAATGTGTGTCAAATATGTTTTTTAAACTTCAGCTTAACTATTTAAATTTATATCTTGATCTTTGTTTGAAATTTGAAGTCCTTTGTGAACAGCAAGCCAATAAGTTTGTCCAAAAACCGTGCTGTAAAGGTAGAGAAGGAAGCCAACTACATGTTCCTCCTCGACTACATGGCTACATTCACTGGAGACCTTCCGACGCAGATGGAGGTAGAGGCGGGCCTGCAAATTTTGAAACACGACAAGACCATATACATGTATATAATACTCTATATTATATTCTTACTACTAGTAACTACTATATTATCATTATAATATATAATAAAATATAAGATAAAATATATTACATGTTAAAAATCCGCTGGTGGGTAACGTTTCCTTTGTAATAAATAATGTGATCTTATGTTATTTTTGTGATTTGTACACCGCCTCTGAAAGAATTTCGGGTTTGTGATAGGTGCCCATGGGTGACCGTCCTTGAAATTTGCCAGCACCTGCGCCCCGCTCTCAGTACTCAGTGCCGAGGACGTCCTCACCAAAGTTTCGATGGAGCACAACTTGAACCGTTTTGACTCTGTTGGGAAGCATGAGGCGGCGCTGGATGGGTCGGTTCTGGTGTTCATGGTCATGTCATATCATGATGTGATGCCCTTTGGTTGAGCAGCCTGGTTTCAGTCAAACTCAGCGGCTTCAAGATTGTTTCAATTGTTCTCTTGAACATCGACTTGAAAAATGATTCTAGATAATCCAGACTAGCTAGTATTTGAATCGCCTTCTGAAGGTAATTAATCCCCGCCCCCAACATGACACGACTAAATTTTATCATGTGAATGCATGCAGGCATGGAGCATCCTGGAAGGTGGACAGCATCGAGCACTTGCATCGTATGTTTGCAACAGCTGCAATCGTACGACGCAAGCTCGGTTTAGCCACCTGAGATTTCAGGGTGGTGATTCATTCACTGCATGCATGCATGCAATTACTTTTAAAGAGCATCGTTTGTTAACACTGCGCACGTGCAGTTTTTTTTCCAACATCGATCTGTCTTCATGTTGTATTGATGTTTACAGTAACATGAAATTTAAAGTAATATACAGGACATATATTCATGAATTATTGTTGATGTATCCATGTATTATAATATCAACAATATAATATATGGAAAAAAACGTCATCATTGTGCCCCCTCAAACAGTTGTCCTTGTTCTTGCCCGATGTGAGGCCCGGTCACTCCAAGATGTCAGACCTGAAGCAGCTGGTCATGGCAAAGCTTAAGGTTGGGTGGGCCAGAGTTTCAAAATTGGAATGTTCGGATCCAATTACTCAAATCAATGGAGTAGGTCTCATGGAGTCAAACTCTCCTAGAAGAATGAGTTTGCATAAGCCATGATTGTTGGACTACATGATTTATCGGTATCGCAGCCAGAATAATGATAATGCTTGGAGTTGGCCGACAGTGAAACTATTGACATGGTTCAGATCTCAACGTTTTGACAGTAACGAGGATCCAGGATATAGCAAAGTTCTGCACCCCACAAATCCTGCAGCGCCACATGTTCCCAGGAGAAAGGCCTGCTGAAAGAGGGGAAGAAAATTCCCACGAAAGGAAGGTCCCATGACAAATTGGATCCTGAGGCGAAGGCCAGGGGCGCTCGTCTCGCAGTCAAGCTCGTTCATATACAATATAATATGCATAATTAATATAATTTATTGAAATATATGCATGCTTATAATATATTATCATGTATGATATTAGTATGTGCAATTAGATTATAGATAATTTTTATATTCACGGAATGTGTTTATATAAACGAGTTTGAGGTCAACCATGATTTGTATAATCCATAAATTGAATATACATGTGATTTCATGCAGCTTGACCGAAATCATGTCAAACTGGTCAAATGTGATGCCTTTTTATGTCCAAATCATGTAAAAACATGCATGACTTCGTGAATTTGAGGAAGAAATGCCAGGTGGACAAAGGAACCAAAGTTGAGTCTGTGGAAGCTGCACCGTCGCAACCTGAAGTTGCTGAGGGGCCTCCGGTCAAAAACAGGGTTTTGAAAAGAAGAATAAAGGAAACGTTCCCTACCTCTGACCGACAACCTTCTTCTGAGTACTACTATAGCGATGGTGATGATGATAACCAAGAAGTTGGTGAGGAAGAGACCGATCAGGATGATGAACCATCCGACCCACTGGCGCTTCATGAAGAGATGCATGAGGAGCTGTATGATTTGCCAACCCCAACAAAATACGAGGTCCATGGATCATCAAGTAGTATAGTACCCACTGAGTTGGAGAAGACCCCTGAACCATCCATGGTCGATGTTAGCGATGATGAGTCTCCAAGTGGAGATCGAGATGGGAAGCACGTCGGTGGCGCTACTGGAACGCACAAGGACTGATCATGACATATAAATGCATGCAGCATGCATCAGGGATCAGAGTGTTTTGCAGTTTCCTTGCTATCATACATTTTAAATATTTCTTTATGTTATTTATTATTGCTGCATGCTTTTGTGCTTGAATAGGTTCACAGTGTATTGATATATGCATGCATGTGCAATATTTTGCATAAGCATGTTAGGTTCTGCCTCTCTCAAATTTCAATGCCCACGCCACGAGCATATGTTTTTTCTTATATATGATCGCAAAAAAAATATCACATGATTCAATGATGATGGACTTTACAACCTGAGAATCACCCCGCGTTTGTGGATATATATGCTGTATCATGCTTGTCCCAGCTAGCCAGGATGCCAAGCCGCTCACAGCCGAAATTGCTCAGCTCCCAGACAGCTCCTTGCAAGCTCAAGTCTTTACTCAGATTCAGAGGCTGAAATCTTCAAATGAAATTGCGAGCTTGTTGGAGGCTAGCTTTGATCGGTGTTTCGGATGCGATGTCAAAGTTCATTCCAAATTGTGCATCATGCATGGACATAGGAATTGCTGATTGTATGATTCATTTTGTCAACCTTGTTTGGTGCAACATTCTGCGTGGGACTTCGCACATATATAATATATATTATATTTATGCTATTATATATTCTACCTGCACGATACATTATATAATATATAATATATTTAACACATATCGTCTATATATATCTGTGCATATATGCACAGCCTGGAATGCAGGCCCAAGCGCTCATGAGGAAGGCTGCCCGAGCCAAAGAAGATCCTGAGGAGGAAGCGGATGAAGACCCTGATGAGAAATATAAAGATGAAGCAAATGATGATGACCCTCCCAAGAGAGGCAAAGGAAGGGGAAAAGGAAGGGGAACAGGAAGGGGAAAAGGAAGGGGACGAGGAAAGAAAAGGGTTTTAGAAGATCAGGACAAGGAAGAGTCAGAGCCATCGAAAGTCACCCTGCCAGCAGATCAACAAGCTTCGCCTGACAGAAACGCCCAACATGCATCCCCCAAGCCCAAAACGAAGAAAAGAAAAGCAGAAAAGTTACCAGATAAGGATCAGAAAGGCCACAAAGGTGTTGAGAACAATGCAGCACCCCCAGCAGAAGATCAGAAAGAAACAGAAGATGTTGACAAGCAGAAAGCACAAGAGAGAGAAGGTGTTGAGGAAAAGGCAGGTGAGGCTTCCCCGTCTTCAGTCCAGGCAGACAGAGGTGAGGCGACGCCCAAAAAGATGCCAAAGAAACCAAGGAAGAAAACACCGCTCAAGGGGCGGTCACCCATGATGATCAAAGGAGCTCTTGAAACGAAGACAAGCCCCAAGGACTGAAATCTTATCCCATGTTCCAGTTTTATTTTAATATATATATATATATTAATATAATATAATATAATATAATTTAATATAATATAATATAAATAATATAATATAATATATAATATAAATTATTTTACACAGTATATATCGGGCGCACTCGCTTCTTTGGCAGGATTTGCTGGATGCTGCCCGTCCTGATCTGCGTCACTTCGATCCACCAAATGATTGGAAATCCAAGAAGTTCCCTCCTCAGCTTTGGGGCCAGGTTGATCCACAAACAACACTGTTGTGATGAGCATGCATGATACACATGTGTACTAGTATATTATATATTATATCATAATAATACACATGTAATTTTCACCCATGATATATATGCATGTGTACCATTGAATTACCGTCGTTTGTTTTCCGGCTTGAACAAGTACCAAGAAAGTGAACCAAAAAGTGCCATGAAGATTGGTGGAACCATCATAGATTCGTCCCTTTAATCGATTCTGCATCACCTGCATGCATGCATGCATGCATGCATGCACCTCGGCGTCAGGACTTTCACCCTTCGGCACCAAGTTGAAGCTCAAGATGGTTTGAACATTTGTTCGATCGGTGTCATGCCGGACTCTCAGGGGACTTCTGGACCGAGGGTTGACTCTATTAGACTTTAGAACTGGAATGAAAGCAAAAACACCAACTACAATTCTTATCCGGCCATGTTCTCTTAGTGTTGCAGCGTTCCTATATACTATATTATATTATATTATTATATAAAACAATGTTCATTGCTGGACTTATGGTGTCGATGTGTTCAAATTTCAACCAGCGTACTACATTATTTTTTTCCCCTTCTCAGGATTGATCGCGGGGCAACGTTCTATCTCTACAAAGTGCCCGAAGCCCGCGTGAAACGATTCAACGACTTGAAACTTTCTGAGACACCAGTGAAGGTCTTTTGGCTGCATGTTTTTCGTTTCGACCATGTTCAACCAAGATATGTTCATAATATAACATCGATCCTTGCATAATATTATAAAACGAACTGCCATGATAAGTCGATGAAATGATACACTGTTGGTGGCCAAGCTTCATCAAATAATCTGCCAAGGTTCACTACAGTTTGCTCATTGCTCAGGTGAACAAGCAGCAGGGCGTGAGCCTGGGATGGTCCCGATTTGGTGGCATCCGCGAAGCGCTGGGGCCATAGTTTTTCAGATTAGTGTCGCTTTCTCATCTCAATGGACCAAGTCCACCAGTCCACCATGCATGCATGTGTGCAGATGATCCTGCAAGTCGACAAATATATACGGAAATGTGGTTCATCACAATTTTGTGGGCATCAATGGAACAGTGAACAGTGTCGTACAATAATAATAAATTACTTTCTGAGTTCCTTTTTTAAAAGCCTGACTCAGAAAATTCTGTCTCATAGATCGATGGTATATTATTATCATACATAATATATATCCACACGATAATATAATATAATATATTATATATAACGTTATAACACTTGAAAATATAACATGATCATATTTGGCTCAGGTGGGAATTTGCGATCAAAGTGGCTGGCTGGGTGCCCTTGGGGCCGAAGGAGCCGAAGGAGGCAGTGGCCGAATCCTCGGAGTGATTTGAAATCAAGGCCGATCGAAAGTATCACCTTTAGGGACTTAGCAGGGCTGGCAAGAACCAATCCACAAAACTCTCGAAATCATTGCTCTTAGTTTAGGCGGCATGACAGTCATTCAAAACACCAGCCGGCCTTGCTGTGTTTAGGCGGTACTTTTTTTTGAGAAACTTCACCTACAAATCCATGTCGCTGGTATATGCTAGCCGGTGAAATCAGAGCATCGCTGGGGCGCTCCAAAAGAAATCCTTTGTTGCAGTCTGACCTGGAAGTTTTACTTTGCGTCCACAGTATCAAGTATGGATCGACTCTTTATATGAAAATGTTACATTCCATTATATATGAATTAATTAATATAATTGTAGTGTAGCAAGTGATGTCACCATTCGTATATGGCCAAAGCTGATGTTGTTCAAGAATGATGCATATTCAATTCAGGTGCATTGATTCTCTAATGGTTTATGTGGGCACGCACACGTGAATCATATTCGCACAAATATACATGTATTATATTTTTTATTACAGCTGAAGGCCCAAAAGGTTTCGGTGGGATCGGTTGGGGTGCTGCTTACCATGCCCATCGTCAACCACCAGTGGCGTCAATCGCCGTTGGCGATGTCTCCTCGTGCAATCTATGTCTTGCTGGCCTTGGGATGTCCGGTCTTAATGTTCCTTAGCATCAATTTTTTGTTGTGGAGTAGTGGTCGGTTGTCTTGTTGTTTGCGGGTTGCATTCATACACTGTTACACTTCCGACTCTTCATGGAACCAATTGAAGTGCCTGCGACAAAGGATACATGCAGCGGACTTTGTTTGCCAGAACACCGGGGAAGCCTTCTCGGCCAGAGTTGGAGGCTCAATGGTTTCCTGCAGATTTGCGCATATCCTTTAATTGATTGATTATATAAATTTGTTCATTTTGCTAGGTTGCGTGTGCGATGATCAGAATCAATATATCATATATATATATATTATATTTGTAATATATATTACTGCCTGCAGGATATGTATATTAGTTTTTACAGTCAGGGTATGTCAGGGTGTATGAATTTATATAATACATAGTATATAATACTATTATAGATTATAAACATCCACCTACCATGTTGAAGTGTGTGCGCTCTGCCAAGGACCTGGACTTTTGCGATGTCTTTGGTGGACAGGCATCTGTGGCGCATGGATTTCGTCCATGCCTCAAACTGTATTTTTACGTGTTTCACTTCAAAACTTTGAAGGTGGCTTCAGAACCTAATATAATATCAAACACATGTAAAATGTGATGCAGTCGAACATAATATTTTTGATTTATTTGCATGTGATGGCAACCAGTACGTTTACAGTGTATCAGACCTGGTTTTATAGGTTGATGACTTCAACTGGGCATAAAGGTCCAGGAGGTCTCGGGGTCATCTTTTAGCCCATAGTCCCCCCAAATGACCCAACATGGGCCCAACATAGACCCCAAATTGCTTTTAAGCCTGTCAAAGCCTCTATCAAAACAGCGCCTGTTGAAATAGAGACTTTATATTCCCAAATTTGGCCCAACACACCATCCAAAAAATTATCAGCAAGATTTTTTTTTGTTGATTTGTTTTTTTTGGCTCCCTCAGAGACCTCCATGGAGCCCTATACAACTGGGTATTTAATCCTTCCCCATCACTTGAAGTGAGATATGCTGACTGAATTACTTGATCCACATGGTCACATTGAGTTTCTGCCGCCGAATCGCGCTCAGGCAGCCAAGGGGCACGAGGGTGTGCTCCTCAGATTGTGTGCAGCCAGGGCAGTATCGATCATGGTGAAAGAAAGATCGAGATAGTGTCAGTGGCATCATGCAACTGATTCAGGAAACTCTATGATCTGCAGTCGAATGCTTACTCAGATGACATTCTGACTACGAAGCTTTGTTGCAGTACTGCAAGCATGTGCATGCCAACAACAAATATGCACATGCACATGATAGCATGCTTGGTGATCCACACATTTCAGTATGCATGATATGACCTATGATTTTTGATATACTGTAATATATACTGACACTTATGGACTGTAAAAAATGACCATGATGATAGCAAAAGACTGCGCTGGCTCTTTCCTGATCATCTAAGGAGGGGATTCCTTCGACTGGTGCAGCTGGTGCTAAAAACTTGCTCCAGAAGGACTCATTCACTGTGGCCCGCCTTGCTCCTCATGGGTGTGGGTGAATCGAGCCACATCCCGGAGATCTCGAGAGTCTCCAGAAGGGGATGGTGGTGTGGCATCAGAAGCCCCAGCCAACACGATTCTTGGGCAGAAAGTTCATTGGATTAAGATATGATCATCATTTGTTGTCAGCCCCTTGATATTCTGAATTCACGGGTCGCATGTGAACACTGGATATCGGTACGATCTATGTTCACTCCGAATATATTAACGACCTGTCCTTTTTATTCACAAGAAACAATTATGTTGGAGGGTAACCTTCTTTTCTGGAAGCCCCCCATTGAGTGAGTTATTCTTTTGGATCTGTATCATACCTCCATGTCGATTCAACCTTGCACTTTCGGAATCCCATGATGCTAAGCGTTGCCAAGCCAAGGATCACAAGTAGATTGGTGCTCGTGCTGATACTTGCCATCGCCCGGTGTTGTCACACCTTGGTGGAGCAACCAAGAACTTCGCTGATGCCGTGGTTTGACCCATTCATTAAACTTGCACAGCGGCTGGCAAGAAGGTTTGGCATTCCCTGGCGATCCACAAGAATGTCCGGGTCCCCAGCTGCTCAAGTAGTGTACAAGTTGGTGTGTCTGATATATGATTATTTTGTTTTAATCATTTTTTAAATATAATATAATTAATATAATTGTGAGCCAAAATGCCAACGATCTAGAACATAATACGATAGCATACGATAGCTAACTTTATTTCATGAAATCTTCATGACAATAGAAGAGAAGCGTGATTATTGGTAGTGTAGTGTGATTTCAACAAATTATAAAGTAAACTGATTTCTCTAAGATTATGCCAACATAGTTCCAAAACATAGTGGATTAGGGTTTTAACATCACCCAACATCAGTCCTTGTGTAATTTATAAAACCTCTGCCAGTCATTGCGCACTCTCAGGTGGATGGGGTCATGGGGAGCAGCAACACCGAAGCCAAGCGTCCTGTTTGGCACTGCGCCTGGGCCCCCAGTTGTGTTGCAGCTTAGAACTTGCTGTCCTGGATCTTGCACGGTCGGTTGAGATTGGACGATGGTATCATTCCAAAGGCTTCTTGGATAATGGGCTTTGAAAAGCGGTTTCCCATGTTGTGTTCTCCAAGTTTTGCTTGTAATGAAAAATATGATCGACAGTCATCGTTCGATCATTTTTTTTTTAAGAAACCATTTTGTTACAAAATCAATCCTCATATTACAAGAAGCGAGTTGATTTGACGTTGGTCCCAAACACTTGGTATTCTTCAAAGGGGTTGATCTTTCTATTCTAATGCCATGGTGTTCGGAATCTAAATTTCCCAGCTCACTTGTCCTGATGATTGTGTGTTCCACACTGCAAGGCTTTATTATACACCCCGGTATATATTTTATTTTGTTAAAATACATATATAACTTCTTTACAATTATGATATAATAAAATATATTAAAAGAACATTTAAACAATATAATATATATATATATTAATAGTTTCAAGATCCACTTGTGTACAGCATTGCCCCGGACCCACATGGTTCCTACTGTAAGAATTTCCATTGTTGATCTTCCGAGGCCATGGCCTGCAGGCCTCTACCGAAAGCTTACAAAGGCTCAGCGGCAGAAACTTAAGAGGCGGTTGCTTAAGAAAGGTGCTGCCCTTGTGAAGACTTACACAGATCGACATGGCAAAAAAAGAGTGTCCATGTCTTAGCTCGGATGAGATGGAAAAATTAATATGACAGATCGTGCATGCTGTCGTAAGTAAGATCATACATGTTGCATGGTGCAACCATATATTGATATATTATATATATATAAGTTTGGAATGCAGCTTTACCCATGCAACCCGGACCGAGGCAGGGAACAAAGGCGCTCAAACATTCACAGGTGTACCCAAAAGCCTATGGAAAAGAAGTCGCCAAGCTCCACAGTACTCATGTTGTAACTTGGTTCATGCACATATGAACTGTATCCACCAATTGCGTTTTCATTCCCTATATAGGTCAACCTTTAATCTCTTCAAAATAGAGTTCATTTTTTCGGGTACAAAATAGTTTTTACAAATCTGATGATACGTGGGATTTTTTTCACACAATCAATCGAATTATATTTCAATAATTTTGGAGTTAAAACGTTGGTGACCAGTCACTGTCATTGTCTCCATCGAGGCACAGAACCATGGAGCTCTACGTGAACAACTGGCCACCTGTTTCCCAGACCCTGTCTCGGGTGCGGAGCTTCGGAGCCTTTTGCGCCAAGTGTCTCGATCGATAGCAAAATAGTCTTGATCTCAACGGTATCCTAAGGAGCCTGCCAGGGACTCCTTGACTTGACTTTGCTAGATAGAAGCATGGTGTCAAATGAAAACACATTCCGATTATTTCCATAGCATGTCTATCAGGGATTGGACTTGCCCCCAATGGTGTCCAAGCATTTAAGTGTCTTGATCTGAGATATGGTTGCACAGTGCCAAAAAGAAACAGGAACAATGCGGTCATTTTTCAGTGTTTTTTTGGGCCCACTCATTAGAAAGCAATGGGCTCAGACGATAGGTCCCCACAAAGAGTGTTCGGGGACCTATCGTTTTGGAACTGTGTTTGACCCCTTTTGGGAAATTAAGTGACATCCAGGGTTTACCGGATGGTTAATAAACTGCTGCTGGTTAAGAATCTTTGTGGAATGAAAATGTTCTGGCCCGAACCCCATGCTCTCATGCACTGTGGGTGCATGAAATTTCAATCCATCATGAATGCGAAACTCAACCATGCCAGCGCCACAGTACAAGTGTTCTTCAATAAGAGCACGGTTGTTTGTGAGCGCCCCATGAAACTGTCCAGCTTCAGATAATATATATAATATTATATAACATACATGCATGATATGCCATAATCAAAATCGGCCAGCATGTCACATCAAGATGGGCATGTGAGTCAGACTAATTCCGTTCTTTCAGGTGGATTACTTTTTACTGATGAGCGGGCCGATCAGTGGTCTCAAAATGCGTCGATATCCTCTGGTAAATTTCCACTTAGGTTGGTTCACCAAAAAAGACCCCCACAAGTCCCCAAAAAACAGTGTTTTCCCTACATTTTATGGGGACTTGTGGGGGCCTTTTTTGGGGGACCAACCCAAGTGGAAAATTAGCAATATCCTCATATTATGTGTGAATTGGTTTCATCATATCATCCAATCCAGCGACGATACTGCAGGTATAGTTCGAACAATTTCATGATTCAGCTTGTATTATATTTCAGCCCAGGTATCTTATCTGATCTCCACCTTAACACGGGTCCCTTCACCAACCAGCCAGTCGGTTGGTTCGAGTCTCCAATTCCTGCCAAGGCACCATCAATCCTCGGTCCAGAGTGGAAGCTCGCTGACCTGCAGCCAGTGCAGAGCTTTCTGAGGGAGCAGCGGGATAAGGGCAACTATATCCCTGCGATTCCACTAGGACTGGATTAAATCATGTTGCAATGGGATTTGCAGACAACAACAAAGATTGCGTTCTTAGGCGCAACGCTGTGGGCCCATGGGCATGAGGGAAGGCAATCCGAATCTGACATAAGCGTAAGAACTGGGAGTTATGTATGTTCACATGCTATACTTCAGAAATGTTGGATATGATTGTGAAATTATTGTGTCAAAGTCATCCTTCCTAATGCACATGGCAAATTTGCCAACTGATTTAACCTGACATTGATCTGTCTGCAAAAATCCAGGATTGGGTGCCAGGGGGGGTGTGGTTCGACCGTGGTCCGGGCGTGGAAAGACTAAACAATTCCGTGGAAAGACCAAACAATTCCGTGGAAAGACCGTGGTTTGCCACCCCCTGGAAACCCATCCCATTCCCATGGAAATCTGATTCAGTTATACCAAAACCATGGCATACTCTATTGGAGCAATTTGACATGAACTTATCAACGTCTAAAGTGTTGTGGTGCATGCAGATCCAGTAATTGCACAAATTCATAGAAATGACCAGTGTTACGGATGTTATCAGAATCATCAGTTGGGTCACCCATGTACTTTTGGCATTTAAGGTTCAATCTAGGGTGAGGCCTTGTGCACTTAGCTGCAATGGTCAAAAAAAACGGTGGCCAACCGGAAGTGGCAGCACTGGCGGATCCAGTGCAGGCGGCCTTACTCAAGGCCGCTCAAAGGAAGATGCGATGTGCGAAGCCAGCTGCTCCTGAGGAAACACCAGGACCAGGGCCGAGTTCTGTCTTTGAGAGCTGGGTCAGTGAATGGTTAACCAGGAAATAGGTACTAATTAATATAGTAGAAGAAACTTTTGGAACAAACTGTAACATAACAAGATTTCCTTTCACTCCGAGGACCCCTTTCAAAGGAAATTGTGTTAAATATATTATATAATAATATATATTATTTTTAATTTATATAATTGAAAACATAATGATGTAATACCCGGATCGCGTTCATTTCAGGTGCACCATGTGCCTAGGGTACTTTCAATTTTGGGAGCAACATCAGCAAGTTGTTGATGTGTTAATTAATATTATCCTACCCAAGTTGGGCTGGGAAACCTGTTCAAAGAACCATCTTGACACAGTGACAATGACCACTGACCTGATCATGCATAGATAATAGTTGAAATACATTGTTTATCTTCGTTTTGGAGACCGATGATCACACATGGTGAAAGTTGATCATTAGCATACGACGCAGCATCACAAACCACACCATACATGCTGCATGCATGCTACCACCATGATACATGGGCATACATGGCGTTCTTGATCATGATCCTTTTGCACTCCCATAGGCGCATCTTGCATACCAACAATTATTATTTGTTGAGATGATGTTCCCAAGATTATGAACTCGCAATTATGTTCCTTTGTTTATGGTTATATGAAAATTGTTTTGGTATGCTAAAGTGAATTCTGGTATCCTGCCCTGACCTCTTCCGGGCTTCAGGAAATGTCAGCGAAATGCCTACAATCCCAGCAGCAGCCGATGACATCGCAGTAGCAGCAACAAAGGTTGCACTTAAGGAGTTGGAAGGTGACAACCCGCCCACCAAAAGATTGAAAAGGTCGAACGAAGTGGATGAAGATGATTTTCACAGGATTGATTCCCAAGCCACTTTGATCCTGGGTGACGAACCTGGGACTCCTGCATATGAGGTCCCTGCTGAGCACCTGCCCCCTAAACCCGGTTGCACGGCAGCCAAAGCAAAGCCTTCAAAGGAAGATCCGTCAGGGAAGAGCAAGAAGTTAGAGCATCAAACTGGAGGAGACGCAGACCAGCCAAAAGACAAGAAAGTCAAGAAAGACAAAAAAGAGAAGAAGAAAGAAAAGAAAGAAATGAAGGCAGCAAAGAAAGGGAACCAAGACAAGGAAAAGGATCAGGAGACAGACAGACCTGGTGTAGCTGTCTCTGACGACGACGATGATGACGGGACCTTCATGCCTCGGAAGTTGGACTTTGATGAAATCGATTCAAATCACCCGGATGATTTGAAAGCCATTGATGACATTGAAGCTGGTCTTCTTGATGAAGATGGTGCCGAAGCCTGTGATGACACCTATGTCGAGGAGGATCAATCTTGCGAAGTGATCAAGAGTCAGATGCTACTAGATAAGGAAAGGGCTGCTGCAGTGAAGTTGGCCAAAGCACTTGAAGCGAAGGAAAAGGAGGCCGCAGAGAAGTTGGCCAAAGCACTTGAAGCTAAGGACAGGGAGTTTGCAGAGAAGTTGGCCAAAGCACTTGAAACCAAAGAAAAGGAGGCTGCAGAGAAGTTGGCGAAAGTGAAGGAAGAGGATGCTGCAGAGAAGTTGACCGAAGAACAAGAGGCTGCAGAGAAGTTGGCCAAAGAACGTAAGGAAAAGGAGGCTGCAGAGAAGATGACCAAAGAACGTGAAGCGAAGGAAAAGGAGGCTGCAGAGAAGTTGGCCAAAGAACGTAAGGAAAAGGAGGCTGCAGAGAGGTTGGCCAAAGAACGTGAAGCGAAGGAAAAGGAGGCTGCAGAGAAGATGACCAAAGAACGTGAAGCGAAGGAAAAGGAGGCTGCAGAGAGGTTGGCCAAAGAACGTAAAGATGCGAAGGAAAAGGAGGCTGCAGAGAAGATGACCAAAGAACGTGAAGCGAAGGAAAAGGAGGCTGCAGAGAAGTTGGCCAAAGAACGTGA
>Ga0126342_10000544_pt1 | contig 42334 bp, 47 predicted proteins | sample Cyp1metagenome_FD_92528 | JGI IMG/M metagenome (GOLD analysis project Ga0126342, IMG submission 92528) | Coral microbial communities from Lord Howe Island, Old Settlement Bay, Australia - Cyphastrea 1 metagenome | ecosystem: Host-associated > Invertebrates > Cnidaria > Coral ...
GACGGTTGCGAACGGTTGCGAACGGTTGCGGACGGTTGCGGACGCGGACGCAACGTCGAGCGAACACACTCCAACCCCCAGACCCCCAGAGTGAAACGGGAACCCTTGCTACGCATTCGGGAATTATAAGTACATGATGCACAGGATTTATATTGGCGGATTTCCGCCCAGCCAACCGCGTTTCATTTCCGGAGGGTCATCCATTTCTCCTATTTCACCCTGCCCGCGCCTTCCACGTCGCTGAGAATTTCATCATCCTCTTGCAACTCCTCTTCACCAGCCTCCAGCTCCTGAAAACCTGGGCATTTTCAACGTCGAGGAACATGAGAAACCCCATCCGAAAATTCTCCAAAGAGTAGATGCGAAACGGAGAAACCAGTGGGACGGCGGCCAACTTATTCTAATTTCGTTGTAGAGTAGAGCTAGGTGACTGTAGTTCACCACGCTTCCGACCGCCTATCCCTACCAGCTATCCCCGGTATCCCCTATTCTATACGAAGATATGCTAAGATCACCTATATAGTTTTCCAGTTACGCTAAAAGTACGGTCATATCACTTGGCAACAACCTTGGCATCCAGTTCTGCACCTCAGATTGTCCAAAAAACACCTGGCTTCGGGATTCAACCTCCAAAAGGTGACCCATAATGCTTTGGGTTTATGTCTTGGTTTCACAAGGGCGAATCTTAACCTCTGTCACCGGTGTCACCGAAAGGGGGGTCTCCTTGTATCCAATTCAATCCCCATTCTACAGTATGTGATTTATGTTGATTTTGTACATTTGTACCTGCATTTTCCGTCAATCAGATTCTCCATTTAAAGCCTAGGGTTGCTCAAATCCCCATACTAAATCAAAACTAATTACCAAGAAAGACAAACCTACCTGAATCCCAGATCATTGATCATGAACATCTCCAACATGTTTAATGGTAGTATAACCCCCGATCTAATCACAACCAAACAATCATTTATCAATTATATCACGATGAATCACCATGTTTTTGATGGTGATTCAAACCCCAGAAAAAAATGTTAAATCACTATAAACTATGGTCCTCTCCAATTTTGGACCTGTGAAATGGTGGTGATTTTTTTAATCAATCCACATTGCATCCACATTAAATCACTATAAACATCAACCCTCAGCGGCTTGCCATCCAGAAACCATCACTTTCCTCCACTTCCGCTTCGCTTCCGGCCAGTTCTGCAGCCGTGGGATACGGCTGGTCGTCGAGATCCGCTGCCTTTCGGCGGGGATGTCACCAGCAACATCCAGATACCTCTGGTAAACTAACACAAAAAACTCATGGGAAAATCCCCATGTTGAAACTGGGCAATGAAACTATTTCACTATCTATATTTCTATGGCCATGTTTATCAAAATGTCGCAAACGCTTTGTTTACCAAACCAGAGGATGGTCCCATGATTTGACCCAAAGTTGGCGCGGCGGTAAGGATGATCCAAGCCGACCGGCGTGGTAAAAATAATGTGTTTTTTGATGTGACCTGGTTTAGGTGGTAAATAACAAATGGTTAACATCAATTAATACAATTTTATTGGAATAATTATTGATGTGTATTAGATATATAATGATATATACCGTACCCCACTGGAATTGTCATGTCATATCATTTCATTTGATGTTCTGGTTGGTGGTTGACCTACCCCTCTGAAAAATGATGGAGTTCGTCAGTTGGGGTTACTATTCCCAACTGAATGGAAAAATAAAATTCATGCTCCAAACCACCAACCAGTGTTTATTTAGATACACCCCACTGGAATTGTCATGTCATATCATTTCATGTCATATGTTTCATCAACCTATTGTGTCAACGACAAACGCTACTACATGGGTGTGTCTGAAAATTGACTACCCCAAATCTATCATGGGTTCAGAAAATCATGTTCCAGATTACTATAATATGGCCATAAATTGGGAGCCGAACCCTCCATGGCCACAGACACATACCGTGCCATTGTTGCTGGTCAATCTCTCCACATTGTTGATATGGTGATATTCCCATGGTGTTGATCGTCAATGGTGAGAATATTCCAAGTTCATGATGGTTGTCATGTTTATTTGGAATATGGAAGTGTTCATATCACTCCCAAAATATTCCAACTATTCCTGTGTTTCATTGTTGATGGTTTATCTATTCCAAATAGTTGGGAGTGATAGAGTCATATATATATATATATATACAGGGCATACAAATGCATACAATCAAACACACTCGTAAGCCACTTGACTGACTGCTCTACAGTCAATGGTCATCAGATTTTTTTTGGCTGGTGAATATTCCATCATATTTCCAGTGCTGGCTAAAGCTCCCGTTTTTTGATGCTTTAATCATCCCTGTCTCATCCCCAAGCCCCATATCCCTGGAATATGCTGGGATTATTCCAGTTTCATTACTGGCATTGTTTTGAGAATCATCAACAATCCCAGGTTGTCCCATATATATATATAATGATCCCAACATAATCATGTCATAATCAATATCTATTGGCTTAATTTGTAATTACTAGTCATTCATAGTCATTTATAGTCATTTAAAGTCATATATATATATATATATTTAGTCATTCATTTATAGTCATTCATTTATACTATAGTCACGTATAGTCATTTTTTGTTACCCTCTGGTAATTTAACATAGCTATGGAAAATCACTATTTTCAATGGGAAAATCCACTATTTCTATGGCCATTTTCAATAGCTATTTTGACATAACCAGAGGGTAGTTGGCTGAATCACTTCATCCCCGGCCTCGACCACCTCAGCCAACTTCATCAGTTCCCTCAGCGTCGCTTCCACCTCTGACGGGCCCCGGCCAGGCGCCATCCGCGCCGGGCGCAGCGGCTCCGCTGGCGTCGCTGCTGGCGCCGGCGCCGGCGCTGGCGTCGGTTCCGGTGGGCCGTCCGCCACCTAAAAGGGGTGGGATGGCACCCGAAAGACGTGGCGTTGTCCGGAAAAACAACTCCAGTGCGATTCAGAAAATCATCTGCATAATACATACAATACTTCATTCAAAAGATTTGCGAAGGGTGTTTGAGGCACATTGGAATTTGATTTCTACTGTGTCGAGTCATCATGAACGTATAGTAGAAGGTGGAAGCCACATGGCAAGTTGTAATTAGGGTAGCCGAAGTTAGTCCCCTCAGAAGCAGGGTCATAGTCTACTACATCCTACTTGTAAGTCATTGTAAGTGGACTGACCACCGAAAAGCTTGGGGGATGCCTCTCCCAGTCTGGGAACGGCGAGGTGGATGGATAGATACCCAGGGGATGCCAGGGGTAAACTTCCACTGGGAACCCCAGCTCCAGCCTCCACCACCTGAGCCAACTTCATCAGTTCCCTCACCGTCGCTTCCACGTCAGCCGCGGTGTCTGCCGCAGAAGGGGGCGCGGGGTCCGGCACCTGGATGGAACACATAAAATTGGCTTTGTGTTCATCGGACCACAGAAAATCATGGTTCTTTCATATTATATTATCAACATAAGGGGTTCTTATGTATCTTATTTATCTTGTGAATCTGGGTTTCAACCAAATTCATCAGTACTGTCTTGGATTCTCCCGCTGTGCTATCATCAGGACGGGCCGAGTCAAGGCAAGATCTGGTCGGATCTTTCTTCGTGACTCAATTCGTGATGAATCTCTTGTACAATAGTCTTACATAGTCTTACCATCTCCGCAGACATAGACGTTGCCAAACCGGAGGGTTGGAACATTTGGAACACTATGTTCCTCTAAAATACTTGATGCTAAGGGTCAAACTGTTGATTGGGGGGATGGGATAGTCTGCAATCAGCAACCAATGTTTCAAGCTGAAATCAAAATGTTTGCTGGCCATCCAGAATACCTCTGTGCCATGGTCAAGGTACCTGCCGTTGGATTGTATCTTGGGTGTCATCCATCCAATGGGAATCCTGTTTGAAAATTGGTGTTTTATTACACGGTAAACCACATCCTTACTGATGGATTGATGACTATCTCCCAAGATAGGCAATTTACATCAATTTACAGTACATCAATTATATCAATTTACATTAATTTACCAAAGCTTTGATTATGGCACCATGAATGAACCCCCATCATTGCTGACGCCACCAACTCTACCTCCACAACTTCGGGAGAGGAATCTTCTCGATTTTCCTCATGCTGTGGCGCGTCATCATCAAGGAACCTGAGACAAAGCAGGTGTGGATACAACCATCGGTGCCTGCCTCATGTGCTTCAAAATCAGCTCAAAGACACATAAAACCAACTAGACGGGTTTATCTTAAAATGGGGTACCCCATGGTAGCCCCAATTCTAACGGAATCTCATCACAGTTTCCCTATGTTTCCCTATCAAATTGGCAAATCTTGGGGTATATCCAGATTTGCAGACACACGGATGTGGATGCTACAGTTGGATGCGATTCATCGATGTGGGCTTGCCAATCGCTAGGCTCAGGGATCCAAGGATCTAAGGTCGGGATAGAATGTTTGAAACATGTTGAAACATGTTGAAAGATGCTGAAACTACCAATTCACAATGATCTTTGCAGTTTAACCTTGTCTTCCAGGTCTGAAGGATGAAGTCACATGGAAAGCACCTTAAATGTTCCTCACATTGTGAGGGCACGCAGCAAGCCACATCTCTCAGGATCCAACGATGTGGTTGAAACTCCACTGGCGCTGCCGGGAGTCTCCAACGGTGGAGGTTCAACCGGCTTCTTCATCCTTGGCACATGACCAAATCCATGTCCTATCTGGGATTGTTGAAATAAAATGAAGTGATGCCTTGCACATCTTTGAGACCTCGGAAAATGACACGTTCTGAAGAATTCTGAAGTGGCAGAAGGTCTTTGAAAAGGAAATCTTCAGGACAGTCATAGATTACAACAAAGGACCCCATGCGTCAATTCTTTCCTCCGACAGCAGGCATCAGGAATTCCCCCAACTTCGATCCACCGATGTTTCACGGATTCAATCCCCTAAGTCTTACAGCCCCGCATGTCCCAAGCTTACCATCAAAAGAACTTTTGTTGCCACACATCCCCCTTTGTTGCTATAGATATGTGTGCCCGTCTAGCTCGGTCGCTACAGTTTTTTAGAAGCTTTATCATTTGACAAATGGATACTTAGACAAAAACAATAATTCCAGTGGGGTAGCCAAATAAACCAAGCCAAAACTCTTTAGTGTTAAAACTGGTACTAGTGACCTGATGATGTAGTAATGTTGGGTTTACCTTACTCAGGGTTGATCCTAACACCCCAAATAATTATAAGAGTAAAAATTGCTAACTAAAGGGAATCAAGTGGTAACATCCACCATTTTACCCACCACAGGTGACTTTCGTTTACCAAAAAAGTTGGAGCAACTTCGCTACCTTGACCCTCAAAGTCCCCCCAAAAAAACCTACACAAATTCTCAATGGGGTATCAACTTTGGACGACGGTGATCCAACTTTCTTGGAAACCGGGAAGGAAAACATGGAGAAACGATCACCACCTGCCAAAACAATAGCACCATAGAACCGCGTCGCAACCAAGTCTCAAAAGGAAATCAAAGGTTCAACCATACCAGCCCAAGACAAGGTGTCTCAAGGCACCATAAACGGTTCTGGATCAAAAACCCTGATACCCTACTGGGAACCCGGTAGGTCGTAGGTACCTTAAAAACCTCCATGGGTAACCCAGGACCCATCCCTAAGAACCCCCAGAATCCCACACAATCCAAGTCGCTGTGGCCTAGGCAGCAGCCGCGGAGGCCGAAAGACCTCCTCGGCCGGCGCTTTGCGACGAGCCTTTGGAGGAGAGGTCGCCGAGGCAGACTTTGTGCCTGGGACGGTACGTGGCCGAAATGGGGCCTGCCGTTGGAGGCAACGCCCCGGAAATGGGGATGAAACACGGTAAAAACCGAGTAAAAACCTATACGAAATAGATACGAAAGATGGCCTCATGATCCAAAATTGACACCCGCCGTGCCTGGCTGTCCTGGCAGTTGAAACTGACTCCCCGTTCCAATGGATTGTCATCATCATGTTCATCATCAAAATGGCAACTTTGGGGTAAACCTTAATTTCAGATAAATCCTTTCAATGTCAAAGTTTTTTCACTACTGCGCTGCTGCGCCAGTCCTTTCGCACGGGGAGCTGCTTTGGCGCTCCTGTCTGCCTGCCAGTTTCAGTGGAAACAGGTGTGGTTGGCCTTCGATTCCAAAGTATAGCTTGAAAACATGTTGGCATGGATCAAAATTGGTACTTTTTTGCATTGAACCTTCCATGTTTATCATGTGGGGGTTTGATAGTTTTGACCCGTATCCAAATCAAGCAACCAGCGGAGAAGAATATGTTTGCGCCACTTAAGATTTTTTCTGATTCATCACTTGGTTGCAACCAGGCTTGATAGCCAGTTGCTACCCGGAACACTAATCACTAATCCAAACAGTCAAACTGGCCAAGCAACACATGTGACCAACTGTCATATCCACGGAACCAAATCGTGTGCCATTGTCCGTCGCTATATAGCCCGTGTCAATCTTCACGTCTCCCTTTTGCTTCATCAAGCAAGCACTGTCATAGAATCCAATTAGAAGAACCAACCAAAAATCCACAAAAATCTATCCCAGTGCGTGCATTCCATGAAGTGGATACTGACATTGTGAAACCACAACGTAAATGCCAATCTCCTGCCATGAGGCACCAACGGCTTCCAGATTCATTCATCAACTCCTAGATAAACCTCGAAAACAGCTACATATCTGCAAGCCCAGCTACATATCTGCTATCTGGGCCCATTCTGAGATACTCTGACCCCTTTCCCCACCGTGATTCTTGGTCATTTGAGGCTGCTAAGCAGCCTTCTGAAACCGAATAGCTGCTACACCATTGTTGGCTGGTTCATATCCCCAGTTGGCTCGTTCATTCAGTGAGAAACTCGGCCAACAGTCCAACCACAAGGTACCCCTTGTTGAACCAAGCCGCAGCCAGGTTTATCTTTTCCCCATTAAGATTGCCATGAATTGGGGTGTGCTCCATTCTCAGGTAAACCCACAAAGCTTCAGTGTTGGTTAAACGCTTAAAACAGTTGTTGGTCAATGTCGGTGTTTCAGCCCCCATTCTACCTGGCCAATCTTAGATACCCTGCCGAAAATTTGGTTCTAGGCTGGTTAGGTTGATATATTGGCAAAAGAGTAATACTTCCTGGTCTGAATATGTCTAAATGTAGGAAATCGACATGTACTTACTATATTCTACATTCAGATACATTCAGTACTTGATTTTCTAAAGTCAGTATATACTCTATGTTCGATAGTTTCCTAGAACTTGCTAGAAGTACCATGTATTTTATACCCATCCAAAGTTTCCCCAGTTTCTAGTGCCCATCATCCTTCCTATCAACGCAGAAATTCCTTGGGGCCCAGCGCGGCCTTCTGCGCTGCCTCCAAGGTGGCTCCAAGAGCATTCCAGGATCCGCGAGGCGTCTCCAGGGGTGGTCAAATCCCAGTTGGCTATGGATCGATACCTGTGGAAGAAATCCTCCAGTTGAGGGAGGTGAAACATCCTTTTTATAGGCAAAAAACCATCCAAGGTGCAGGATTTTTTCCATCCAGAGTATCAATGCCATTCTTACGGGCATTCGCATCCATGCGTCCCAGCTACTTTGATCCCCATTTGGGATGGCCTATTCAACATGAAACCCAACCGTTGGGCCATATCAAGTAGATCGATATGGCACCCTTTTTTTTTGCAAGTTCGGCTGTGTGGTATGATGAGTCACATTAATTCTACTACCCATCATTCCAGTGACTTTTCAGCCCAGCTGGCCTCAGCTTTCCTTTTTTGCCCTTTCGCAACCTACCACGAAAAGCACCGCTGCAATTGCGCAAGGTCCAAATTGGAAATGCCTAACCCGCCTGCCTCACCAGGATCCGAATTTCACTTGTCTCCAGAATCCCCAACCCTAGGCCTCAACTTCAGGCGTAGCCGACTTACTTGCCTGCCAGTGATGTGACCAGGATCACCAACCATCAAGGGGGAAAGTATGGACCACTATGGACCAAACATGTTGCCCCCTGGATCAAACTCCAGTTGGCTGGTCATTCCTAGGATGCAGGTAAGATGCAGGTCCCAGTTCGGGGTGATATTCCGACAATCCAAAAAAAGACCACAATCTGCCCAAAACACCTGGGTCATCTCAGTGGTTTCATCTCCAAGAAGAAATGTCCCTTAAGGGATCATCCTAAGATATCCTAAGATATCCTAAGTTTTAAGCCACCCAAGTCACCAACCAAAAATATGGGAAAAGAAAAGTCACCAAGCTTTGATGCTTTACATTTTTCTTTTATTTACCCTCTGGTAAACGTTTACATAACTATGGAAAGATCCACCATTTTTAATGGGAAAATCCACTATAAATGGCAATTTTCAATAGCTATGTTAGTTTACCAGAGGGTATGTATTCCTTTTTTTCCCCCGCAGAATCCGATCATCTAGGCCATGCCTGGCGAGCTCTCGGGCCAGCCTGACAGGACGGTCATGGGGGAAATTCCATGAAATTCAGGGCGATATGACAGTGGCCCATGGTTAGCAAGCCCCCCCAAAAAAAAACACAATTTTAGTAAAATCTTACCAAAATATGACATGATAAAACTAACCTGTTCGATTTTTGAGGGTTGCTATGGGTGTTGTAGTGCACATGAATCATGGAAAAAATGTGTGGATTGCCACGTCTTTGAGAAGGAATGCATCACCATGTGAATCCCACATGCCTGCGATGGCGTCTTGTCACTTGGTGGCATTTGCCGCTTGGCATCACCTCATTCGGCGAGAAGTGGGCCCGAAAGTCAAGCAACCTCGGGGTTTGAAGCAACAAAAAGAGGGGATCTCGACCAAGAACTGACACTCGTTTTGTAGATTTTAGCATAGGGATAACTATTTTTTTTTGCACGAATGAGCAAGAAAAGACTGTGAAATTCACCCACGAAAGGTGAGAATTTCGTCCCAGCAAGACCCACCAAAAGGCCCGCCAAGTGGCTAATGTTGGCATCCACTCGTGCCCAGAAGGCCTTCTAGGCTACGTGCGGGACATGGCTTTGGTACCTGAAAACCTGAAAATTTTGGGGGGAAGAAAAAAAACAATGTTTCAGAAAATGACACTCATGAAAACTGCCGTAAAATAGGATATGGTCATTTATGTCCAACCCCACATCATTTTTCCACATCGTTTTCCAGGGTCTGGGGAAAAAGCACGATGAATCTCCAACTTTTAGTATCCGGTCCCTCAACTGACCATCTAACATGACCCTGCCAGGTGGGATGCGGAATCCGGTCCCCACTCTCGCCTCTCCAAATGGAACCGCCTCAGGCGATTCAGGATGCCCGGAATTCACGGAAGATCTGGATGTCTCAGGGAATCAGTGGGTAACTGATCCACCCAATGGGGGTGGTGTATTGGGTTTTCCAGCCACACATTGAACAATCATTTGTTTCAGAATGGGTATCAGAAAGTACTGGAATAATACCTACCTATATTATCATATTACTATTACTATTACTATTATTTTCACATGTAGGGATGGCACATTCAAGTGGGCTTGAGGCAATTCTAGGGGATCATCACTGGTATATGTAGCTATGCTTTGGACACGATAAGTACCTCACTTAAGGGTAGGGGTCAACATTGGGGAAACCCAAAAAATGGATCTTTGACCCAGAGCCACTGTTGACTTCATATTTGGGCCATACATTCCCACGTTTTTGTTCACACTTCCATTCTGAATCGTTATGTTTAATGGATGGACACCCATTCTTGATACTTATTGCTGTTATAATCCCTTCCCCAACATGGAATACCCCCTGGTTTCGGATCGGATGTATCCCACTATATCTCCACTGCAAATCCCCATTATATCCCTATCTTCTCCCCATATTATATCCCCCTATGACTGGTAGTAATTTCCATCACCTGGGGAAGGGTTTGGAGATGCAGTTCTGGATTTCCCGATCATCATACCGATCATGAATTATAGTGATTATTCATTCTCATCACAGTAAAGAAAGAAAATCTTTAAGTTATGACTATGTTAGGTTCGGATTTTACCAAAGTCTATCTTTTCTTGGGGGTCACCCTAGGGTAAACTAACATAGATGTGGAAAATCAACCATTTGTAGGTGATTTTCCTGGGGTTTTCCCATGGCTTCTCCACATCTATGGAACCAGCCTTGGAAGCAGTTGCAGCAGCCACACGGCGCTGTTTCAGCTGCCTCAAGACGTGATGGATCCTTGTTGTGGGGGGTGAGCAACAAACATGGGGGGTACAAGGAATTTATGGGATATGATGGGGAGGGACATGCAATGGGAATATAGAATCATCAAGATGACTTAAGTATATTTGTGTGATAAAGTGGGGAAAAAACATGGGGATACCACTAATCATCTGCCTATGGGGTCAGGTGAGTGGGGCAGGCCTAAGTGTGTATTTCTTGGTGCTCAAAATCACCAATGCATCTGTGCGTTTGGAAGTCGTGCTCTTGGACCCACATAAACATGAACTTGTTGTACAGTATATATCATCTTACTGGATAGGCACACCTCTCATATGTCAAAACGACCCCCAGGTTTCTTGACATGAACAAGGTCCAAAACCCATGTTGGGTGGGTTCTACTTCTTGCTTGATGGGGATTCTAAAAAGAAATGATCATATTTTGAAACCTCCAGTCATCCAATAGGATTGCCATGCTTAATCATCCTACACGCCAGACGGGAGCCTCAAATATCCGTCAAAATCTGCTTCCCTGCTCCCAGAAGCGCGCGCAACGCTCGCCTGGAGTCTTGCTGGTGAAATGGTGATTTCGCTGGTCTGATGGCTCTGTCTTCTCTTTCAAAAATCACTGCCGACCTCAACTTGAACGGTCTTTTTCACACCACAAAAGATTACAACATCTCTGGCCGTGGAGGATCAACCAATTACATTATATTTATGAATTCTAAACATGAGCCCTATAAATCACAGAACGACTCAAAAGAGTGTGTGTGTGTGCCTTCATTAAATGACTTTGTCTGAAAATGGGTACCTCAAATACGGTCTGGTAAACTAACATAACTATGGAAAATCACCTTTCAATGGGTAAAACAAATATTTCTATGGCCATGTTCAACAGCTATGTACAAATTACCAGAGCGTAATCATTCTGAAAAAACTGAAACTTCCCCTATGATTCAATGCTGCTAATACTCCGATGTTTGATGGTAAAAAAAATCCCCATTCTTCATGGTATCATCTCTCCATTTTACAACAGAACTAAATCTAGATAAATTGGTGCAAAAATATGTCCTAGAAAATCTCATTAACCATTATCAACTCATATCAACTTATATTATGACATATAAACCATAAATAAACCATAAATTAACCATGATTAACCCGTCATAACCGTGATATCCCAATTCTTGTTGTTGCACTCCTCATTTTTGGGCTGAATCCCCCGCCATGGCGGCCATGCCTCCAGGGACGACCGGGCGGCTTTGTGCTCTTTCGCCGCTCGGCTGGCCACCATGGCCGAGTCATTGCAACGGGGGGACCGTCCGCGTCCTGTTGAACTGGGTGGCCCAAGATTACGGTAAAGCAATGGATGGTATTTCGATGTATTTCGGAGTTCAAAGACAATGACTATAATTATAATAGTATGATTCTGCCTGGTGAGCATTGTGGGTAGAATCATATCTCCATTTATATCAAACTAAGCTACTCAACCCAAGGTTTGCCTGGGAGTCAGACATTCAGAAGTGGTGAGTTTATCACATGGCTATGGTGGTTCTGGGTCAACCTGGTACCCTTGAAAGCGAGAAATATGGCTGGTAGTTGTGGATGTTCATCCGCCCCGCGGGAAGACATACATACATGCACGAAATCAATATATTATTAATGACCCATTCCGAACTATGAAACATCTTTCAAGAATGAAATGATAATCCTCTTCTGCTGGTCAGGGACCAGTTGGGTATTTCCGTTCATAGCGTGCGCTTCCGAGCAGAACTACTGGCTGTGCTTGGTGCTCAATCAGAGTTTTGCTCTGTATTTCCAGCCTCAAGGGCTTGAATGAGGAAAGGCAGAAAAAAAACATGTCTTCAACTGTTGAGCAATGTCCAGAAACATACATATCCTGGTTTGACAGCTTGCTTCATGGCCCTATCATGAATTAGAATGTGCGTGAATATGTTATACCTAATAATAAGACTTATAAGTGTCATGGTTCACATTGAACCAAGACCTCTTTGTGGGCTCACAGTCTCATACCCAAACACATGTATAGTAGGCTAGGCTTCAAAATTTGAAGCTGAAAAAACAGTCATGGACATCATGAGAACTTCATGCAGCTGTTTCATCCTTTTTCAGCTCTCCACCTGGAAACTTTGGGCATTTGGTACTACCGAAGTTGGGACTGGACTGATCCTCTCATTGAGCTGAATGAAGTGCAAACCTCGGCCCGCCAAGTTTGTCATTTGGGAATGAGTCAAAAGCCTGGTACTTTGGTGAACCTCAATTCAATGGGAATTTCAGGATCCTTAAATGGAGGTACTGTACCATATAGGGCATTCTAAGGCCATATTTGGGGGGATATTCCCTTACATAGGCCTTATATATGGTAGGTACCACTAATTTAGGTTCCTGAAATGGCCATTGATCAATGGATCTTCATCCACACCAACTATGATAGGTTTTGACCCATGGACCCATGGCCATTTGGGTCCGGGGGTCCGGAATGGCACAGGACTGTGAGTTCCAACACTGCGAACCAAGCTGTGGCTCACTACCTCTGGGCAAACACTGCATCTTTGATCGACATCCAGCTACCAGCTATTTTCGTCCAACATGAAATCGGTTCGAGGGAAAATCAGCAGAAAAATCCCTGGTTTTCCCTACTTTGGGGGTGCAGTTGCGATTATTAATGGGTATAACTTACCATGCTACCAATCAGCACAAATTGGGTTTTCTGAGCTCTTTTTTACTATGGTTCTACATCCACATTTTTCCTGGGATTGCACCCCCAAAGTAGTCAAGTGTCACCAACATTCACCAACTATCAACTGTTTCAAGTAACATGTCATAGCCAACTGGTGGTGGTGACCAGGTCCCATCTCCACAGCTTCCTCTGAGGCCGAGCACGGCAAGCCAAAACAGCTGGGATCGCTTCTCGACTGGTGCACCTCGAGTCATGGAAAAGTCTGCGCTGCGAAAACGGTCATTTGTATATTATATTAAGCGACTATTTATTAATGATACTAACATATATATATATATTATCTATATATAGTTCTACTATTATCTATTATAATTTGATAATATTTAATATATATATATATAGGCGTCATTCACTTGCAATGATACTAATCTACATGTAACATGTATATGATCCAGTGTCTCATGTTCACTGCATACGTATATACACACCAATGTATATATACATATATGCATACTACATATACATACTACATACTACCTTACTACATACTACATACTACATACTACGTACTACATACTACATACTACATGCTACATGCTACATGCTACATACTACATATACATATACATATACATAAACAGATACATATACATAAACAGATACATATACATATACATAAACATATACATATACATAAACAAATACATATACATAAACAAATACATATACATATATATATAATGTACATACATATAGATATATAATGTACTGTACATGCATATAGATACACACATAATTGTATACTCTTGTATTGTATATATCATATATCCATATAGCAGAGGGACCATCACCATCTCGGCGGGGGGGGGACCACCAGACACTGGGCTCATACTCTTTCATATCGTTTGCACCTTGACTTAGATCATTCACCAGCATTTCCAACTTCCTGGATGCCATGCATGAAAAATAATGAGGACTAGAACTCATCCAAAGCTGGAAAATTAGGTGACTTTACCAACAAGACAAGAAATTCAACCTGTGCAATTCGCATGTGGAGCCCCAAAATTTCTGCAAACTCATGCTCTGTCTTAGTCATTTAACCCGGCTCCTCGTGTTTTGCGTCCAAACAAATGCACCCCATGTTCAGCCAGGTGTGATCTACCTTCTGATGTTCCCCCATTAGTTTTAGCTTCCATGGTTAGCTTCTCCGTGCGGCACGTTGCGATAAAGACCAGGATTGGAGAACAGAATTGGTCCAGCCTCAGCCAGGCATCGGCATACTGGGCTCAAAGCTCCACCAGTAACTGGTTGTTGGTTTCAACCTACCCCTCTGAAAAATGATGGAGTTCGTCAGTTGGGATGATTATTCCCAACATATGGAAAAATAAAGAATGTTCCAAACCACCAACCAGGTAATTAATTGTTTACCTTATGAACCACAATTAATATCAATTGATAGGCCCTTTGCCATCCTTTACCCACTTTTTCTTGGCAAAACAAGGTCGGGTCTGTGGATTCCGCTGAGGATCCAGCATATGCACCAGCTCTGCCAAGAGATCGGACACGCCGTGGTTCTCACTGCCTTCCTGGTAGGAGCTCCGGCTCGTTTCCGAACGCAGGGGGATGGTTGCCACTCGATGGCTGGGGGCCAAGGCAACCATCTCAAAAGGCTAGACAAGGCCATACAATTTGGGTAGAAAAGATGTGGGTGTCTAAAATGACAAAATTCCCTCGCATATGAAATGTTTAATTGGAAAAACAGGAAAATATGATGATGCATCAAAGTTTGGGGGTACCAAATGTTCAGACAAACCGCTTTACCATCAATCATTGGAACTTCAACCAGCAATAGTTCATCCATACTACTGTACATTGTTACGAAAACGGGCAACAGCAAAACCAGCAACTATAAACGGAAAAAGTGTTATCGATAATGCAGAAGACAATAACATGGCTTGGGCAATCGAGCAAAGCCTGAAAGTACCACCCAGTCACTTTTTGGTAGATGTTGTCCCTTTTCTCGGTCTCTTGGGACAACACCAACAACCAACAATGCTTGACACCACAAATGCATTGACGACCTCATCCTTCAGATCCAATAACCACTTGGACATCTTTCATCTAGGGTACTTGTAGGTCTGAAAAGCTGGCAAAGTCATTACAGTCTACAACCCCATTTCGCATCCCATTGGTAGTACGTACCCCCAAGGCACGCCCCCCCCTGTGAGATTTCAAGGGGGTAATCTCCAGCAATCCTAACCGCGGATTCTCCAGCTTGCCATGTGCCATTTCAAGGGGTTGTATCATGCCTCCCAGATTTCTTGTGATGAAAAAATATGAAAAACCTACAGCAAAACCTTCAATTTGGATGGTCCCAAGAATCTATACGTCCTTTTCAAAAGGGAAGTTTACCTCTGGGAAAAAAGTAAGGCAGTCAATGTCAGTTAATGTCATTCCTCAAAGCCAGCCCCATCCCATGCCTGCCCTCGGAAGAGTTCATCAGCATCATCTAAGGTCACGCAGGAGGGCTGTAACAGCTGCGCACGCTCAAAGTGCCTGGCTCCGGATGGGTTTTTGATGACAGGAGGGAGGAGGAACCTTCAAACTTCATTGGCCAAGCTTAAATGCCTTGCATCTCTTTGGGACTTGGATGATGGTGAGTCAATATCCCCAAGATTGAAGATTCATAGAAAAAGGTTTAAGTATGTTTAAGTACTAAGGTAACCATAAATCTCGGAATGTGTCATTGCCATCTTAGGTTAATGGATGATTTACATGGATTAACTCCATTTTTTACAGAGGGGATCGATGATGTCAATTCGCTGGCTTACAGGAAAAACCACTACCCATCTTGAGGTTCCGTGAAACAGTGAAACAATTGTTGTGGGTTGAGTCCTAGTATATTCTGACAATTTATTGGTTGATACCCATGCTTCACCACCTTGACTCGTCCTACCCGTATGTTGCTTAGTGATATCACATTGACATGTTGCACGCTAAATCTACGTCATATTCAGCTCGTCATATAAATCCCTGTCTTGGAATCATATGTGTATGAGTATACATACATTACATATATATATATATATACGTATAGTTTGTTTTACATATATATATATATATATATATATATGTATATGTATTTATTTATTTGTGTGAGTATTGAACATATGTGCATATATGTCTATGTATATATATATATAGTCTATATATGTGTATATGTGTATATGTATATATGTATATATGTATATGTATATGTATATGTATATCTATATCTATATGTATATGAATATGTATATGTATATATGTATATACATTGTGTATGTGTATATATATAATATAATATATATATACATATTATTATATATGGTATCCATCTTTGGGATTCTTAAATCCCACAATTTCATTGTGGATTCCCCCTTCTCAGATCGCCTTCGCACTGCCAGGTGGGTGTCTCCAATCCCAGCATTGATCAAGGCCGGAATGGACATCTGCAGCACCTTCGGCCCAGGATTCAGCAGCCCTCCGGGTCCAAAAATTGTGGGTTCGTTGGCTGAAAAAAAAAGAAAAACATTGCTGGGAAGAAGCAAACTTTGACAAATTGCCACCAAAAAATAGGAGTTCAATCTCATGGTGACCCTTGGCTCTCTTAGCTATCAGGAAATGGACCCGGTTCACCTCCAAACTTCATGGCCTTCATGGGCAAAGTCTTCAAGGCTGCCAGGAACGTGGACTTGCCGGACCCTGAAGGACCTCGATCTTGCCACACTGGCCGTTTCGGCAAGGCACCCCGTTGCAGCCCTTAGTGACTTGAGCTCAGGACCCACCAGTGCGATGGCATAGGGCAAGGCCTTGCCTTGACAAATGGGGTGAACCAACTACCCACAGGGGACGAAGCAGGACCTACGACCTGGGAGTTGATTGGGATTAGAATTCATTGTTTCAAGGCTTGGTAAAATCCCATTTGCGAGAATGTAGTGGCCCATCCTTGTAAGACAATCTTCAACGGTAGCAAGATTATCAATTCGTTTGATCAAGAAGACTTCCAAGTATGGTCCTCTTGCGATTTACCCCAAGGTGAATCCTTCAAGTAAGTCTCGAAAATTGTTTGTTGATCTGAAACCAAATGTTCTTCATGGTGAGAGTCCTGATTGCTGGGTACAAATAGACAAGATCACGTTGCCAAATCTGAAAGTGTCGCTTCGAAGGAGGGTTCTCAAGAATGAACATGGGAGGCAGTGAAACTCCAAAATAAAAAATCTACTCTGGTCGGATCAATGTTGGGTCTATCCCAAAAAAACAAAGGATGTCCCAAGCCCACTGGCTTCCTGGATTTCCAGCACACCCCCATTTCTGGAGATATGCAACTGTCAGCATGCAATTGGTGTTGCTGATTTGATACCATACCCATTACCATACCCATCCATACCCTATCCTATCTCAAGCAATTTAGGGTCCATGGATACCGGTAGGTAATTATTCAGTTTCTGTGCCCATCACATCAACTATTAGGAAATAGTAAAATGACATATTTGAAGGTGGCTGTCTATTACTGTTTGGTTATCCGTTTACTATTACATGGGGTGTCTGACTAACCTCCAACACCCCGTTTGGAAACTTAAATCTTGAGCGGGGCATCCACCCATCACCGGCCTGGCTTTGAGGCAAGGATGTCTTCGAGCCATTCCTGGCCACATGTGGGACCCATCGGGGTCCATCCATTCAACCCTCCATGGGGACAACTAAACCAAAGAAATCAGGAAGCTCGGCCACCAAAACTGATGTTTTTCTTTGGGTATATCCCAAGTTTGCTTGCCCAAAATCAAAGGCGTGATATTCTAGCATGGTCAATCCTGAGCCCGCTCCCCCTTCCACACAAATCCAGGCGCCTTGACTTCAGAACAGCTGGTCACTCTTGTCAGAGCCTACCAACCCAGTTTTGCGTTATGATGTCGGCGCAGGCCCAAATGGATCAAACTGGTACCTATCAAAAAATGGATCAAACTTGAAGCAACCAGAAGGATCAGAAGGTAATTGTAAGTAATAGGTAATCCCCAAAACATTGAATCATGGGTCGCGACTTTCAAAAACTGAGGAATTTTTGTGAGTCGCCAGTCCTGGGGTTCCAAAATTGCCACTGCCACTTCCTGGCCTCCCTATGGCAAGGTAACCTCAGGTGGGTCGTAGACTTCGGGCCCCAACCTTCAAAATTGGTCCCTTGGATCCAGGTAGTAATGCTTCCTTCTTGAAAGGACAAATCACGCCCCCAGTCATCATACCCCGGTCATACTTCCTCACAATGTAGTGCTGGATCCATAGGGTAATTCCTGTTTCATCACCAGGTTCTAGTCTTGCAAGGCTGTGGGTTTTCAATGTTCCAGACCCGAAGCCTGGAGCCACAGATTCATGGGCCCATCATGGCTGAGCTGTGGACTGCCTGTAACCCATGGTCGCCTTAGGGAAGTGCAGCAAAAGTGCCATATTCTTCGGGCCAAAGGTTGACGTGGCTATGCATCCATCTTTTAAAGATTGATTTGATAGATATATAATATAATAGTTGTATATACAATAATATATCTCATACAATACATATGTATACATATGTAATCAATTGTGTTTATGTGTATATGTACAAAATGTAGAAACTAGGAATTCATGGATTCCTAGTTTCTACAACACACTGTTGAATTCTGACCACATACCCGTGTTTTCAATGCCGGTGAGTAAGCTTGCTAGTCAATGGAGCGTGCACTTCATCAACAATGGTCAGAGGCGGTCTACTGTAGGCTACACATCTCACCCCAGAACAGCCAGGAATCATAGGGTGCCCCAAATTGGATGGTTGATCTACGATCATTTTTCCTGAGATTCCCCCAATTTTCGGTGTTTTGATTCCCCCACTTTTCGGACCCAGACATCATTGGTTACATCAATCCGCTATCCCCATGAAATGGTCCATGTTTGCCCTAAAAAATATAAGGGCTTTGTTGGTACACCATGATCTCCACGAAAACCGGCACAAAACGTTCACACCCAAGCTCCATGGATCCCAGATGATATTGGAAAATCCCAGCATTTCTCCATTTACTTCGATGATTGTCCCAAAACCTCCGTTTCGTTCGAGGATTTCCCGACAGCGGAGGGTGCTGATCCCACCTGGCTGAGGTCAAATTCCAATGGAATCATCTCATCAAAGGCCTTGGTTCTTCGGGTGATTTGAAAATGGCCATGTTGAATGGGAAAAATCGAGGAAAATGGTAAACACGTAGGGAAACTATGGGAAAAGTTAGGGGTGCCCCATTTTCACAAGAATATGCTCCATGTATGGTTCTAGACATATACCATACATGGAGCATATGGGCTTAGATACAATCCACAGATCATTGTCACTTCGTTTAAATCCCGTTTTCGTGGGATATGAACTACCCATCAAAATGTCATCCATTGATCAACGATTCACGAACGCTATGGGCCAATTCACCCTGGTACCTGGTAGTTCACCCCAGCTGGTTGTTATGAATTTTCACCCCCCAAGACATTGAAACCAGGCTGATTCAATGGATGTTGCCCCCATTTACCACCAATCTACTGAACAGAAATGACCCATCACAATTCCATGGTTGATCATAAGGTGTCCTATCAAAAAAATATGGCATCCACCCCACATGGAAGTAGTTGCCCCTTGGGTTTCCTTTTCAAGCCCAAACTCCCTTGGTTTATCATCATGTTCCCCGCTGAAACAGCTAGAAATGCAGTGTAATTAGACCCCAGTATCAGACATAGCCATATCATCTCAAGTTACTGGTTATAAAATTCCCATTATAAATTCCCGTTATATGTGTCATATATTGTCATATAATTCCATACAATTCCCATTTGAAATTCCCATACCATCTCAAGTTGCATGTAAATCTATGAATCCCCAAGGTATTTCCACGATATCCCCATCATATCCCCCATGTCAAATTTCATCCCGGCCTCCCGCCGCGCTGAGCTTCGCGGCATGGTCCCAGGCTTTCGAGGGAGCGGAGAGAACGGAGATGAAGGCCGGCCCGTCTGGCCCGAAACCAAGTGGGGATACGCTGGGGTCGTGGCCATGGCCATGGGGAATCACACCACAAAAAGACAAATGGTGAACAATCAACAAATGGATGAAGCATATAATGGGGCTAGATATGTGGTTTAATGTAAGGCTAACCCCAAAAAATAAGTGATGAACAAAAAAGGGGAATCCGGTGAGATGGGCGTAGCAATGCTACTTATCCGGTTTAAGGGAGGAAGATTGAATAGTCTTGAGTCTTGAGCCATTCCCAATTTTGCACGTATCTTGTGGTAAACCAGACTTCCTTCCATTTGGTAGATGTTTTGTAGGTGGAGCCCCCAATCTGACACACGATTATGCTCTGCTTGCCCTTGCAGTGGCAAGTGGAAGCCTCTCCTGATCCTAATTTTTCCACTCGTACCGATGTCCCAAAAACGATAGACGAGTTGAAAATCTTCAAATTACGAAGCAAACATAGGTAATGTCTGGAAATGGTGTATATCTCCAAATGGTATTTTAAATGAGGATAATGAATGAGAAACCACCGGTACTTGTCATCTCTTGTATCAACCATCCCATGTTTCGGGTGCCCAGGTTTCCTCGAAATGAATTAAACATAAAATTTGGAGGAAACCTAAAAACATCCGAACCCGCATATATATGTCTGTATGTATGTATGTATGTATGTATGTATGTATATATATATACATTAGCATATGTGTGTATCATTGTATATCTAATTTACTTATCTATCTATATGCATATATGTGTGCTGGTTAAGCAAGAGTTTCCTTGTGATTCCCACGCACCGGTTTTTCAGACCCCGCTCTAATCAACTGCGGCCTGGGCCGGTTGTTCTCCATCCACCTCAGTGAAGTCACGGTCACGTGCTAGTCACGGGGCTTCCCGTGGTTCCACTGGATTGGTCTAAGGGAAATGGTGGAAACCCCCATATGTTGCTATGAAAATGCTGGTTCCCTGCAAATTGCCCCTGAAAAATTCCGGGATCAATGGATGATTCCATCGAAATTTTGCGAAGCGCCAACATTCGCCACTCATGAAATGGTAGACATGGCATTGGTTGATATTGGTGGATCATCTCCATGAAACCACCAGCTACGTTGGTGGTATACCCTCTATATTTTCTGACACTCCCCATCTTGATCTTCAAAAACAGAAACCCTGGTGTCCTTTCTTTTTTCAGCCCCTGCTGATTGCAAACTCAGAACCTCTTTGAGGTTCCGATTCGACTTGCTTGTCAAGCAATCCTTGGCAAGGGGGGGTGTCAATTGATCCGATGGGTTTAAACACATCCGGTAGCACTTATCTATGTGTTCCTTCATGTGCAAATGCAAATCACTCCATCCAGCATCAGCCATGCCCCGTGGTGCTTTCCATCCCCCACTGAGTTCCAGGCTCACACGCCTGCGCTGTTTTAAGGCTCTGGACCCGCATCTCATGGTGAATATCATCGAAAATTTGTGCGAAAAAGCAGGAGAAGCATCTACAAATGGAACCGACTTGGGGGTTATCATCATTATCCTATGCTATAATGATCTACATTTGAAATTGCCAAAAGGTGGGTATGTATCCCCAATTTTAAGAGAATCCAAGGTTTTTGAGTACAGCCAAGATGGATACCTAATCCTCTGCCTTGAAGTGGGTGTCCCAAAAAACGATGGCATTTTTTGTCCTAATGCCTGTAGAAAAGTTTAGTATTACCTAATGGATTTGAGGGCTGTCCAATGTTCATATCCAGTGGGTGTGTCCTAAGATTCTGGACCCAAAACTTTCCGCCGGATTCTCTTCCCAAAGGGGCGTTCTTCCCTCGCAATAGTAAACCTGCCTGAGAGGAGAATATTAATGTGTATTGTAATTGTCATCATTTATTGCTACTATTAATGTAGGGATGCCAATTCAGTGTCGTTGTGATTATGGTTTATAATTAGTGGATGCTTGGGTCCTTCCTGTGCACACTCGGCCTTGGCATCTGCCGCTGATGGCCGACTGGCCCCACAGGCGTCGCACGTCTGGGCGCTGGCCGCGTTGTCCAGTGTGCATCCTTGGAACAGTGGAGCGGTTCTTTGCAAAATTAACTGGGGATTAATGATGACTGAAAATGGGGATCTATGTAATGAGATATTGATGGTGATATATGGCATTTAATATATTATATCACTAAGCATGCAACTTGATATGATATGTGGATGTGTTTGACTGTTTGACAATGGAGTATACCTTCAAATCACATGTTTATTCAGGAAAACTATGATAAGTAATGGAAAAATCATCAAGTTTGGCTACTCCATCTCCAGATAAAGAATCGTTCCAACTGCATACATACAGGTAAGTAAGTGGGTATGTAGGTATGCACCACGGTAGAAAGAAAAGTGGGGGTTCAACCAGCATATTTGGATGTGTTTGGATGTTTCTTTGGCCAAATTGAAAGGCTCTCATCCCCTCTCTCTGTCTTTTGAGAGAACAGATGAAAATCGACAACTCACGGAGCCATACCTCGAATTCTTCGTCACAGCCCCATTGAAAAAGCATCATGTTACATCCCCATGTTGCATCAGTTTGTATATGTTTGCTATATGTTGCCATGCTTTCCTTGGTGATATCTCCCAATTTCACGCCATCCCGAACCCAAAGCCATCGATTCGTCGAACGTCGGCCGCAAGTCCACTTGCCCGCCGCCGGTCGTTCAGGTGCTGGTGCGGGCGCGCCATGCGTGGCATACCTGGGACTGGTGGCGATAAGTCAAGACCCAGCCGAGGTCTGTTGCTTACAGTTTTTTCCACTGGTGGCTTAATGGATGTTCATGATTGTTGATTCCCCTAAATATCATCATAATAGATGTTATCCCATCCCATTTATCAATCAAAAAAAAAACATCAATTTTTGGATCGAATTTCTTTAAACGGTTCCCCGAAGCGATAAAACAAAACAATACTGGGAAAATTAAGCCATCTACTATGATGAAGGAAGTAGGAAAAATGTGTGGGTAATGTCAGGACGGGATATCAATGGCTATCCGAGATGGGTAAATGGGGTAAATGGGGATGGCTTATTATTGGGCTCACCAAATTCAAAATGTGGGAGCCCCCTTCGTACAGGTTTCTCTCAATGTGGGGATCCCCCGCAGCCAATGAAACATTGGGAGTTACTTCAGGTGGTTGTTCCCTTTGTGGTCCAAAGATGAGGTCACCTGCTGATATGGTGGGTGAAATTCAGGATGTTTACTCAGAAGATATCCAAACATATCCAGCCAAAGTACCAAAAAACATCTAAAAGTATCTGTGGTTTGCCCCAAATATGTGTATATATAAATATACACATGTGTATGTATATATATACAATATATTTAAATATATTAATAATTTATTTATTTTCATATATTTATTGAAATATCCATCCCATCCCCTTCTCCAAGTCACCCAGCACCACAGGCGTCGCACTCCACCGATCCTCAAACTTTCGTCGTGGCAGCGAACGAGAAAAACACGGGGGCAATATGGGGGTATAACGAACAATAATGGATAGTTAATGGATCATTAATGAATAGTTAATAAATCATTTATAGTGAATGGATATAGTTTTCATGGACAATCAATGGATCTTTGAAGATTTACCCCTTGTTCCTTCGATGGAACATACAACATCATTAAAAAAAAACAGTTTCAATAGGTAAATCATCGAACTAAATGTCCAATATCTGTCGCCTTTAGGGATACGTTTAACCGCAGAACGTCAAGTTTCAGGGATAACATGGAGTAACCCCCCTGGGTCCACGTCTCCAGTCTCAATGACTCAACATCTGTTTAGCAAACTGATGATTTGGCTGTCAAAAGATGTGGGATCTCGATTTTTTTAGTCATCTCCCCTTAAATGTGTCTTGCTGTCAGTAGTTTTCTCATGGATATCCCAAAAATTCGCGAATATCCCCAATGGGTACATTGCCTAACCTTAAAAATGATAAATCACGAAACAGTCTTTCCCACACCTTTGTAGGCATCAACACTCACCATTGCATAATTGTTTCGGGCACTGCGTTCACTGGGCAAAACATGGTCCTATGGTGCAGTCCCAGTTCGAAGTATGTAGATTGTAAAAACCATATATATCTGGTGTTATCCCAAATCATGGTGGTTAGCATTGTGGTTATACCATGTTATACCCATCAAACATCACCCCAACTGGGAAGGAATCCCCCTTGCTGACCAGGCACCAGCCGCGTTGACCAATGTGCAGCGGCGACACTGCCATCCACCGGATGCGCCTCTCGCGGCGCGCGCAGGACGCGCTGGGGGTGGACGGGAAGGCGTCGAAGTGCAGCCATGTGCCTAGGCAACTTGGAGAAGGAGGTCATGACCACTGATTATTATTATTGTTATTATCATTATTTTTATTTCTATTATTATTACTATTATTATTACTATGATTATTACTATTATTATTACTATTATTATTACCATTATTATTACTAGTATTATTACTAGTATTATTACTATTATTATTACTATTACTATTATACATACATACATACATACATACATTACATTACATTACATTACATTACATTACATTACATTACATACATACATACATACATGGGTGTGTCTTTAAGCAGACTGCCCAAAAATCTAAAACCAGTTCTTCCCATCAAAATTGCAATTTTTGGGGTACCAGGATCAATGGGGACCCCAGGACCACATCAGCTGGTTAGTAAAAGGGCTCAATGAGACCATTACTACCCATATCTCTATGTGTGTTGATTGCATAAAGGTACATCCCTAGTTTTGATGTTGAGGTTCCCATTTTGGTGAACACGGATGAATGCATCTCCCCATCATACAACCAGCAACGAACCGCACGTCTAAGTGTGCCATACTTGGATGTGCATCCCTGAACCTTACGTAGTTTATAAGCATGTTATATTGATATGATTATATAACGATTATAGATTATAACACATCTCAATTAGTAAGTGGTTAATAACACTCATACCGATATTGCATTGCAACTATAACCCAGTTGTATATAGGATATACAGCAGTATACCCCTGTCAAAAAAATGGTTTGAAAGTCACTGACGACAGCTGCGTCAAGGTTCGTCTTCGAAACGGTGCTTGAGGCACACTTTCTGCTGACAACTGGAGCAAACCACCTGAGCAGCGGGCCAAAAAACCACCTGAACCACCTGAGCAATCCTCCATTTAGTTCAATGATGCTCAATGTTTTTCCCATTTCAACACCTCTATTTATCGAGGATTTCCCATCAAAACTACAGCCAAAATGACCATAAACCCGAGTTGATCTAGTTGCAAACCAACTTCTCTAACCATGGTATTTTTATCATGTACAGTTGATTTTCCCATTAAACCCATCATTTCGTTCAGGGATTTCCCAGCTGGTTTTGTTTTTTTAGGACACCGGGTAACGGAGGGGAACTGAGATCCCTGCACTATTGCTCATGGTCAACAGTTCCTTGCATCCTTTCACCGGACATCTGGCCTGGCAGCCAAGGAGCCTCAACGGCCACCCTTCAAGCTGGCACAAAAATGAAATTCCGAGTAGTTGTGATCTAGTTGGGGAAATTGGATATTTGTGCATCCAAGCACTTCATATCCGGGTGATTAAATTCCAAACTTTCATATACAGTTTCTCGTAGACATTGCGAAAAGTATGACCTTCAATGAGTAATTCTTTTGGATGAATTTGGCGTCCAAAACTTAAGCCATGGAAACCATCCGTTCCTTCAGGTGCCTTTTTCTCCCGACTCTCGGACCCCGCAGGATTGGTGCAGCCATCCAAAGTGTGTCCTCAGCCCAAAACAGCCAAGTTAGCTGGAGCAGACTTGGGGCATTGGCATCATCCAGCTACAGTACTCGAAGATGCCTGGGAAACCTGGGAATTATGGGGAAAACATCATCGAACTACGTCCTGGAAATACGTTTCGCATCTTTTTCGGCGCTACTATACTGAGCTACCAGGCTTTTGACCCCCAGATGGGGTCTGATGGCCCTCAGTCTCCCATCTATATAAGTGGTTTCCACACGCGGATGTGCACCATGAAACAGGAATCCTGCCGTCCATGATGAATACTTATCGAAGGAAGTTTAGAAGTAAAACTTCCGACAATATGGACAGATGGAAAAGCAGAGGTGGGAAGAGTCTGAAAGGAGAAGAGCACAAGAGAGAAAGGGTGAAAAGAAAGAAGATGCAGGCGCGCGAAAAGGTTGGAAAATCGCGAAACACTATGTTTTTCCACTGATTTGTGGCTCCGGAGGGTCGAAAAGTAGGCTCGCTAAAGCGGCGGGTGCGGAGCCATCTGGCCAGATGAGAGATGAAGCACATTTCGAAGTCAAAAGTGTTAAAAAAACTGACAGTCTCAGACCACTTTTGCAAGTCGAGCTGTCAAAAAAGTGCACGCCGTTGTGGCGCGAAGCACATTTCCAAGCCAAAATGTACAAAACACACCATTCTCGAAGTTGACATGTCGAAAAAGTGCACGACCTTGTGGCGCGAAGCACATTTCGAAGTGTAAAAAACTGACGGGTTCGGAGCACTTTTGCAAGTCGAGCTGTCAAAAAAGTGCACGCCGTTGTGGCGCGAAGCACATTTTCAAGTCAAAATGTACAAAACACATCATTCTTGGACCGCTTCTGGAAGTTGACATGTAGAAAAAGTGCACGACCTTGTGGCGCGAAGCACATTTCGAAGTCAAAAGTGTAAAAAACTGACGGGTTCGGAGCACATTTGGACGTTTAGATGTTGTTTTGCGTGGCAGGCGCAAGGGATTCTGCATGTTGTCAACAGTGAGTAAAACCTGAGGGTTTTGTGGCAGTTTCAACTACAACCACCACTACACTACATTCCACTACACAACAACTACAACTGCGACTACAACTACAACTACAACTACAACTACAACTGCGCTACATTACACTACACTGCACTGCACTAACTACATTACACTACACTACACTCCACTACACTTCTCTACTGTACACTACACTACACTCAATTACCCTACACTAACTACAACTACGAGTACCACTACAACTACACTACATTACACTGCACTACACTACACTACACTAATTACACTACACTACGCTACACTACACTACTCTACACTACACTACACTAATTGCATTGCACTACACTACACTAAACTACCCTACACTCCACCGATTACACTACACTACAACTACAACTACAACTGCAACTACAACTACAACTACATTACACTACACTACACTACACCAGTTGCGTTAGACGACACCAATTACACTAGACTAGGCTAGACTACGCTACACTACATTACACTAGCTACCACCACAACTACAACTACACTGCACGAAGCTAATTACGTTACACTACACTACGCTACACTACACTAAACTACCCTACACTCCACTACATTACACTACACTCCACTACACTACACTACACCCGATTACACTACCACTACAACTACAACTACAGTTACAACTACAGCTACGACTGCAACTACAACTACAACTACAACTACACTACATTACACTGCACTACACTAATTACACTACACTACACCACACCACACTTCACTAACTACAACTACAGCTACAACTACGCTACTTTACACTACACTACACTAGACTAGGCTACACTACACTACATTACACTAACTACAACTACAGCTACAACTACAGCTACGCTACTTTACACTACACTAGACTACACTACACTACTCTACGTTACATTACACTATACTCATTACACAACCACAAATGCAACTACACTACACTAATTACACTACACCACAACTACAACTCCGCTACAACTACAACTACAACTGCAGGTGCACTACACCGCACTACATCCAGCAGTTGTGGGTGAGGTGACCGACCAGGTGACCACTGCAACCATTGTAACCACTCCAAAAAGCACAACTCCAACCACCCTTCAGTCCATCAGTGGATTCGCTCTGCTATCCGTGATTCACAACAACCAGCCTCTCCTATAGGTTTCCTATTTTTGAAACTTCCGCCACTGCCTTGTGCGGTACTACTGGTACAGTATATATACATATATCTATCACATATGTATGTCGTACATCTATACATTCATGTACATGTAACGTCAGATCAGGTCACAACTAGTATATAATAATCCACAAATACAATCAAATACATATAATCATATATGGAGGTTTCCTAAAATGGGGGTACCCCCAAATCATCCGTTTTTGTTTGGGATTTTACATAAACCATCTAGCTATTGGGGTACCCCCATGACTATGGAAGCCCCCATATACCAAGCCAGTTTATCCATGTCGTCAATGACTCCGAGCCACGTTCCCAGGTGATGTTGAGATCTTCGCCTACTTCCAGGCGCACGCCCTTGTTGCACAGGGGACACACCAAGACGCGCTGGTCCAAGCCAGCAGCCAGGGGACCTGGGAGGGATGGGACCCGGGAGGGCGGAATTCATGGGAAAAATCCTGGGATTAGCCATCAAAACGCGGAATTCATGGGAAAACATGGGGATGTACCATGAAAAATGGAAGTTGACTGAGGAAAACAGCAGGAGTTACCATTCAAAAAATGAGGGTTCAATGGAAAACCTATGGGATAATTAGGCTAATCATGGACAAAATTGGCAGATTTTCTATGGCCAGGTGAAATTGTTAATTTACTGGAGGGTTAAGGAAATGAATAAATATATCATGATAAATCATGATGCATCAATCAATGAAGAGATGCATGTAGAGAACTCAATGGCCGATTTTCCGTAGCTATGTTAGTTTACTGCAGGGTAAATGGCATGCTCATCTCGGCAGACACACCGAGAAGGGTAAACGCCGTAAACGGTCATAGTGGGGTTTAACCCCACTGCACCAAATGGAAATCTAATAGTTTATATGATTTAGGCAGTGTGTCAAAACCTTGTACCCCTGTAGTTCACATCAAAATAGCTGGGATTTATGGATGTTCATCCCCCTAAAAATGGTATTAATAGGTATTGATCCATACCATTCCATACCCATATGATTTATATGTTTATGGCCATTGATATTTATCCATTGGATGGAATGGGGTTAACCAGTATCCAATGGAACCCATCATCACTTAATAGCTTATTCCATCCAATGGTTACCCTCTGGTAAACTAACATAGCAATTGAAAATGGCAATAGAAATAGTGGATTTTCCCATTAAAAATGGTGATGTTCCATGATTTTCCATTGCTATGTTAGTTCACAAGAGGGTAATCATCTTGTTCAATCACGTTCATATCTTCATACCTTTAATCGCCATCTACTGGAAAATTGATCCAACTTATCTTCAGACACCCCCATCCATTTTCATCATTATCCGGTCCATTGGTTAAATCCCCTGGTGTGATGAATAAATCACGATGTTTCATCAGTTTTCACCATGTTTGATGGCTAAATCGTGATTTTTCGCCATGTTTGATGCTTCCAATCCCCAATTGATGCGGGGCTATTCCAAGTCCGAGTCCCGTAAGGCTGTACAACTGGGGTTCCGAGCAGCTGTGTTTCTCGAAGCGGAAGTGATCCAAGCAAAACACTCCCTGACACTGGCCTCGAGGTGAGAAACATCGTGGGGGGATTTTTTGGTGGTTCTCCCACTGGGTACCCTCTGGTAATTTAACATAGCTATTGAAAATGACCATATATAGTGGATTTTCCCATTAAAAATTGTGATTTTCCATAGCTATGTTAAATTACCAGAGGGTACTAGTGGCTTAAGTAGGGCTATTTGACTCATGACTGGGGTAACATCTTACTAAGTTGGATGGACGGCCAAGTAATGTTGCGAAACCAGCCATTCTATGGTGACTGGGATGTAAATGGAGATAACCAACAACTAGTGAGTTCAAAAAGGGTGCATCCAAACAAAACAGAAAACTAAAAAAGGGAGTTGAACCATGAAAAACATGGCGTTAACTTATTTAACCAATGATTGATCATGACGATGGTGATGGTGATGGTGATGCTGATGATGATGATGATCATGATCATGATCATCATGATCATCATGATCATCATGATCATCATGATGATGATGATCATGATCATGATCATCATGATCATCATGATCATCCTGATCATCATGATCATCATCATCATCATCATCATGATCATCATGATCATCATGATCATCATGATCATCATCATGATGATGATCATGATGATGGTGGTGGTGGTGGAGGAGGATAGTTGGGTTTGGCTGAAAATGATGGACTGACTCCACATTATGGCCATTTTCTGAACAGAAATGATCGGGAAAATGATGATCTACCAGTGGTGGTTGATGGACAAATTGGGGATTCACCAACGTTTTTTTCAAGGGAACTGGGCTATTTGGTGTGACAATACATTAAGCGATTCTGGGAATCCCCTGTCAACCCCAACCAGCACAACTGGATGACAGATGGTTTTGTGCAATGCTCGGCTGGAAGGATCTCTCGTCCAGCTACTTGGGTCATCATCCCAAGGATCGGAAGTCTGACGTCCACCAACTGGGGTGGTCCAAACAAACGTGTGGTTACAAAATATCACAATTCCCATCCCCTATATACTAGTAGACTTAGTAGACCCCAGAAAACCAGCTTTCGTTCTGGATTTGTTCATTTTTGGGATCCGGCGTGGAGTTATTGAATAAGGGGCAAATGAGTTTCTACAGCTCCCTGTAGATCCACTCCAAGCAGCTACATGTGAAGGGCAAAAAATCCAGGCGCGAGCATTCCTTGACGCCACAGTGTGCCCCGGTATTGCTCAGGACGGCCATCCCATTCCGAAAAACGTGAGCGGCTCGGATGGTTCTACAGCCGTGGGTGCCATGAATGGTTTGTGTGTGGTGTTTTAATGTGTTTGATTCACTGACTCTACATGCAAAAAACATCCACGATCTTGCTTGTTACGGGATGTGCCTGGTCCTCTTTTATTTCACATGTCACAAGAACATGGTGGCCCTGTACAGGCCGACCCGCTGGTGATAGAAGAAGAACCTCTCGTGTAGAGTTGTTTTTATCCCAGCTTCGGTCGCTACTGAAATAGAGATCGTTTCCGAAAAGGAAAAGATATGAAAAAACGACTCATGTTGCCTGTGTTCGTCATCTTCAAATCTGATCTTTCACCAGAGTTCCTTCAAGCAAAGAAGATGACAAAGATGCTGGCTTGGATGGTATCCTTTCAGCTGAGTCACTTGTCCGTGCTGTTCAAACATAGTGCATACCTCTAAAATCCAATGGTTTATAATCATTCTCCCTGTTCAAAATTGTCAGAAAATGGTGATAAAATATAGCATGTCCGGGCAAATCCCCTATTCCGTACTATGTTGCTACCCCATCATTGACGGACAATACAGTATGCCATGTTTGATTGTTGGATCATTGCAAAACCATTGTTGCTTCCCCACCACTGTCATTGCTAATGGATAAGATCTCAAGCTTTGATTGTTAAATCGCAGGAATCACCGTATGGAGATTTCCTGAAATGGCGGTACCCCAAAATCATCCAAATTAGGCCAGTTGAGTATTGAAACATTTGAAACAACCATGGTGAATATTGGTGAATAGGGATCCCCCATGACTTTAACCCATTGGTGATGTTGGTTTCAATCTCATGACCCAGGGATCCCCACATCTGGCCACCACTTGCCGCAACAGACCTCCCAATTTCGCGCAGCATCTCCATGTTTCTTCGGGCTTATGTCCCTCAAATGTGTCATCAAACATGATTGAAAAATCCTGTACAAATCGGATTTGGATGGGAAAAGGATTTTTCCAGCAAGCCATGTTTCATGAAACGAGAGGGGTATGCTCATCTTATGGCTTCTTCTATCAACCCAATGGACATGCCCAATGGACGACACCTGGAAAATCGCTCTTCCTTGGGTCTTCGGAGACAAACCTCGGTCTCTTTATCGAAGTTCTGGAATCCCGAAGAACCCGGAAGTCTCGGGATTGGGGTAATTTTGAGCAATGAGGGGTTAATCTATGGTTAATAATGGTTAATAATGGTTAATAATGGTTAATAATGGTTAATACTGGTTAATAATGGTTAATAATGGTTAATAATGGTTAATAATGGTTAGTAATGGTTAATGGGCTTGGAATTCTCAATGTTTCATGGAATGTGGGCTTGTCTTGCAGATTTGACCCACCGTATCTCAAATTGCGATGTTCTTGCTTTTTGAGGGGTCAATAGTTTTGAGATGTTTTGAGCGCTAGCCATCTCACGACAGTATTCCTGGCATTGTGCAGCAGTGTGGTTTACTCCAACATCCGGGATATACCGATAATATCCGATAATTATACCAAAAGAATAAAGAAAATGAAAGAAGTGTTGGTATTCAACCTCCAATTTGTGGCTTTTTTACTGGGAAATGTTATGGTAAGGTAAACCTGGCTGATTTTTGGGGTACCCCATTCTTGGACAACCCCGTGTCTCCTTTGATGCTCTTCTGAGGTAGCTGCCACTCTGTCGGTCGAACAAGCACGATGACAACACCGTCCTTTGCCCACCGGAATTTCTCTGGAAAAAATGGGGTGTCGGTTTAGGATCTCGTGAGGTAAGCTTGGTAATTAGTACTGACAAACAAAAGAAAAGTCATCGTTTATTTCACAACATGACGAAACAAGCAAATTTCCCTGAGCTTCAGAGCAGCCACAGAAATGAGGGGGTCCTGAAAAAAAAATCGCCTGAGCCAATTAATTCCGGAACTACACCATGGGGGATGGTATTCTTTTCTGCCCATGATTTGAATCGATCGGCCAGTCCCTGGGCCAGGCCTGAGCACCCTCCGCTTCTGACAAAAGCCAGCGCCGCAATGAGGGCAGATCGCCACCCACCTGCAAGTTTCCAGGAGAAGGGAATCAGCCCAGGATTCATAGACCAGTTTACAAAGGTTTTGGAATCATTTGGGGAATTTTTATGTGTCCACTTCGGGGAAATATGTTCTTGGATGTCCTCCGTAATCCGAGGGGTCCCATATTTGTTGAAGATCGCTGTTTGAGGCTAACTCCGCCTAATTATCATCAACTGGCTTTACTAATTCGGAGCTGGCATTATGGGAAGAAACCATGGTACCCTTCTGTTACCATCCCAAAGAACCTTGCCGACATTGATGGGATGGTCATTATCCATCGCCATGTCAGCCGGCATTGATGGGATGCCACACCCGTCATTTTCTTCTGCATCAGAGAAGCACGTATCTTATCTTTGAATCGCTTTGAATAAAAAACAGTACCTTAAAATGTGATGGCTTATCATTGTTTCCCTATGACATTTTTGGAATTTGGGGTGTTTTTTTTACCCCCTTTCCCATTCCAAAGGCTCCGCTGGGAAGCTGAAACTCGTCACCAGTTGGAAATGTTGCTGTTCAACCGCAGCTATTCCCTCATGTGTGGCATCTATATGAGGATTCCCCCAGCAAAAAAAAACATGTAAAATCACACAGTACATACCTTTGAACAAGGTTTGTATGGAGGTCATTCGAAGATCAGATTTTCCATGAAACACAACATCCAGCTATTGGGGTACCCCATGACTTAGGAAACCTCCAAAGACACCCAGAAGAATCCGCTCAACTGCTCTGATGCCCAGCCTGCAGCAAGCTTGCGGCTGACAGAACAACCACCCGAACGCCTTCCGCCATGGCAACAATCCTCGACGCGTGCAGTCAAGGGGGAAGAACGGGAGGAACAAGCACCAAATGTTGTGGATTATAATGGGATTGTAGTGGTACTATAAATGGGATTGCAATGGAATTGTAGTGGGACCATACATGCGATTGAAATGGGATTATAAACTATAACATCGGTAATTGGGGATCTAGCCAACAAAGCTGGGGGATGAGCAGCAGCAAAAAGTCTTTTCCTAAGCCATGGCAGACTCCAAGTTATAATCCAGCTAGTTCGATGTGATAATCGTGTAACGCTCGTGGAAGGGGTTCACCACAAATTGTTGTGTATATACATTATACACAGAATACATCTCAGAATTATGATAAAACATGAGTATAATAATATTCATATACATATATATTTATATTATATTATATATTATATATTATATATCATATATTATATATATTATATATTATATTATATATAGATATATATTCTTACAAACACCAAAAATATCAAAAAACCGTGGGAATTTTGGGTTGTCACTGTTCAAACAACCCCCAAATCTTGCCCTATCTCCAGACGTGTGGCCATGAGATCGCTTCGGCAGTGTGGGGCCCAACCACCTATGGCCGGAGGGCGTGTGCCGTGCAAGTGGTCAGTTCAAAGGTAGACCCTGGTAAATCACCACTGGTAAATCAACTTGGACATGGAATGACATGGAAAACCTAGAAAAAATCAAACTGAAGAATGGTGAATCATGTACAAATGGCTCGCCATCTGGTATTTGCAGAGATTTGTCTAGGTGCAAGAATAGATCATATGATGACCGGTCGAAACCTAGCGACCAAAATCTTGGCGGGTATTTGAAATCGCAACATATCATCTAACCTCTGTCCGTCAAACCCGACACTATTCGTTCCATTTGCCAGTTCAGACGATTTCCAGACGGTATAGCTACTGCCCTTCAAATCCCATGTTCTTGAAGATCTTGAAGACATGTCCTTTTTTCTGGTTACCCTCTGGTAATTTAACGTAGCTATTGGAAATGGCCATTTATAGTGGATTTTCCCGTCAAAAATGGTGATTTTCAATAGCTATGTTAAATTACCAGAGGGTAATTCCCATAAAAAACAATTGTTTTAGTATTTTCCGGTGTGAAAAATAGGCTGCCCAACCAAACATGAATGTGGTTATTCTCCCCATTGAAATTACCATCAGATTTTGGACAAACCAACCTTTTGAGGCTTGAATGACCAAACCCTCCAATCCACCAGTTCAACTGGATTCTACTGGAGAGATCCTCCATTTTTACCGAGCCGCCAGCGCCACGTTCTTCACTTTGACTCTTTGCTTACGGAAGACCTGCCATTGAGACTATTGGAGCTGGAAAACCAGCAAGCCATTGATCTCAAAGTGTTCCCCACTGGCCTTTTTTTGGGGGTTGGTGAATCTGATATAATATTAGATGTCAAGCATAATTTCTGAAGCAAACGATGTCAAGGAACTTGAAAAATTTTCGGATCCCCGTGAGATGATCTGACTGAGATAGATGTAGGAATGAGAAACAATGACAAGGGGGAGAAACCTGGCTGGTTGGTTCATAGATGCGGAGATAGATGTGAGATGGATATGAGCGTTTGTAGGTATGATCTTAGGTTTCAACCCCAACGCCAAAAACATCCAAAAACCGTAGCCCAGCACCCGAGTTTACGGGGTAGAAGTATGAAGAAAAACCATTGCCCTAAGAAAGGTGGTTGTCGGTGGTTGTGTTTATAAGAATCAGTTGGTTGGTAGTTCACTCCCTACAATGCCTACAAAAACACGCAAGACAACTCTGATCTTCATTGAGAAAAGTATAAAATGATGTAAAATGAACATATATAACTCCTCATTTCGGGTTGTGGAGCAAGATCCTTCCATTGTAATTTGATGTACTTTGTGAAATTGGTTTCACCTCCTGTTTTCATCCGTTTAACAGCCGTTTCTCCCTGGCATAACCCCCAGTTTGGTTTGTTTGATTGGATTGTTGCCCAATGTTTACTCCATGTTTGACGGATTTGATGTTGTTTCCTCAATTCTCGCTGAACTGTTGTACAATCATTACATGATATATCATGATATTACATATCATGTTTTACGCATAGTTGCTTGGTTTGAAACCAACTTCTTCTTAGCCCCCATTTTTCATCCAATCTCCCAGCATATTTTTTTCCCCACCATTTTCCCTCCCAGTGTCGTGTCCTCCTCTAAGAGCTTCCGAACGTGCAGAGGAGGAGCTTTTCCCTCCACCTGAAAGCGGAGATGGCACCTGGGTCAATGGGTCAGGATTCATGCTGGATGTTACTGGTGTTTTTTCCCATTAAAACTGAGAAAGAAGATGTTGTAATCGAATCACCATGCGTCCTGCCATCATCCAAATAGAGGCTTTCAGGCAGTTGGCTCAGGGGCCATTGGGGTACCTGTCTGGACCCAATCTACGGTTTGGTGCGTGATGATATTGAAGCGGAATTGAAGCGTCAAAATAGGGCTGAAAATCTTTTGTTGCCCAAGAATCACGAAAACTTTCCGACAATCCGGGGAATTCTGGATTTGAAGCTTCAAGCATGGCCCAGCTAATTGCTAACCATCAATCCTATCTTCCATGGTCAAATCACTGTTGATTCATCCTGCCGTGGCATCCCCTGTACTGGCTGATCGATCTTCACGGTTTTGAGTTCCGCACTTTCTCCTGTGTATGCATTACGCATACTATCATACTGGTTGGTCAAGATTATAGCACCCCCCCAAACAAGAGATAGAAAAGCTCTAAACCTAGAAAATATGGAGGAAACATCATCTATCATCATCTATACATATCTATACCATCCTGGAAACACGTGTCTATCTTTTTGGGGATAGCTATAACCCCCAGTACGTTAATTTGAAAGTCCCTGTCCATGACAAGGGGATATAAGATGATACAAGGGGTACGTAATCCAAACAAATATTGCCAGTCGGATCATCTTGGTCTGCCATTTCATTGTCTCAAAATCTCTACCCCAAAAAAAATGCCTTAAGGTTTATGATCATGTTCTCAATGGGAAAAAAAGAAGGGAGACTCCAGCAAAATATCCCAAATATCCCGTCGCCCACCTTCCAACATGTCAGTTCCGTTGTGATTTTTTCGCCTTGGCTTGCCTGGCCAAATCGTCAGGAGAATGGAGGTCTGGGACAGGATGGAGGTCCAATCTGGGAAACACAGAACATGGCCATGTTCATGTCGAAAATATTACGGAAGATTCGGTGTTACCATAGGATGCTGGGTTCACCTCGATTTTCAGATGCTCCAGTTCCAACAGGTATATGCTGAGATCCCGATGGAAGATCCACGCAGCTGTGAGATGTGTTCCCCCTGACCTGACCTGTGCCATTTTGCCATGCGCACAGGGCAAACCAATCAGGACTTGGTGACCCTACTTAAAAACTGCTTGCTCGTTGGAAAAAAACAAGTGTCAATCAGAATCATCATTCATTTTTGGGATGGAATTCAAACTTATATCAAACCACCAACCAGTTTAGGACACGCATCAAAGTTGGTGCGATGTTTCAACATGTTGAAAAACTGTACCATCCATCCACAGCATCAATGTCTAGCGGCTAGCCCGGGCGGCATCAAACATGGCAATGGAATGCCCTGCTTCTAAATCCACTGACTATAATCGTCATTGTCCCGAAAAACTCGCAGAAGCTTCAGACTGCAGGAGATAGTGATGCGGAAACTAGCAAAACGCAAGCCCCTTTTTGCTCCTTTCAGTAGCTGCGACCAAATAAGCCCCACCTGCGCGAGGGGCGATGTCTTCTTGGCATTTAAGGACTTTAAGGACAACATCACAAGGTTCGAAGAGTCCGAGCAGCCCAAACATTCCGCGCACTTGCTCGATGAGCCAGAATGATGTGATTCTGTCTTGATGTGGCTATGATCAAGTCCCTGGTATGTGGCAGTGTGTCAAAACCTTGTACCCCTGGTGAACATCAAAATAGCTGGTAAATGGATGTTCATCCCCCTAAAAATGGTATTAATAGGTATTGATCCATACCCATGTTGGTGAATAATCAAAATAACAAAAAAACGATCTGCTAAACAAAGGTAAATGTTCATCCCCCATTCCGATGGTCCCATTGGTGGTATATGACCCACTCCCATGTCTGTTGCGGCTTGGCAAATCTCCCAGTTTGATTCGATTTTTAGATTTTCAACAACACCAAAACGGACGGTAAATGGATATCATATTCCCAGCCAATCTGGGCAAATTGTACTGGTTCAAAATGCCTAAAACTCTGCCTTTTGGCGGGCGCTCCAGTAAAGAAGCATTGGCTTCCAGCAAGCATCGGCTGGTCAGACCTCGGTCGTCGAAAACCTACTGTACATTACATGAAGGTTTCCATAAATGGAGATACCCCAATAGCTGGATGGTTTATAATGGAAAATCCTATTGAAATGGATGATTTCAACAAAAAACAAGTGGGCTTGATTGCCCCCGGACTGTGGCAGGTGATCGGAACCCCCAAAAAGATAGGAAAATCTATTCCCACTAAATCATGGCAGTGATAGACTACTTTTCTATCTTTTTGGGCAATAATGGGGTTTAACCAACACAGAAACAAACATCAACCCACAAAGGATAGAACCAGCTGCACCTCTGGTAATCCCCCTGAGCTGTAGGGCGGTATGCAAAGGCTCTTCATCGCACCAGTCTGCAGCGTTTTTTTTTGACGCAGCGGACACTTTCGGTGAATCTTTGGAGGTCAAAGAGTTCAGCTGAGGTCTGGGCCCATCCTTCAAAACACCCGTATTTGTTGCAAGGTAAAGCTGTACACATAGATGCAATAAAGGTGGTTGCCCGGACATATAGATGCAAATTTGAATACATATCCAACTATGTGTGTATATATATATATACGTAGATCCACGTGGAGAGATATCCAACTACTGTATAAATATATATATATATTATACACATAGATGACTGTGGTATACACAAATATACAGTATACATAGAGAGGGAGAGAGAGGAAAAAAAGGATAGATACAGGTTTGACTGAAATTTTCAGGTATCCCATGTATATCCATAGGTATCCCCAAATCAACATTAATCAACAGGTTTATCATGATTTTCCCCATACTGTAATGTGGTTAAAACAATGTCATAAACCATCCCCCAAGTCATCACAATTTTTATAGGTGGTATAAACTTAAACATGGTTACCATTCCCAGTCATGGGTGGTTTATGGCATTGTTTTCCCCATAAGCCTGACCATGTTGGGGCCATCTTCCACAGTGCCCTGTGCAGCGCACCAGTGCAGCGCCATCCTCCATGGCCTGAACGGAGTCGAACGGATGGAACGTGATGCCGATTTTTTGGTCACCCCCAAAATGATGATGTATTGGGAGATCATCATTATTATTGTCATTCTCTTGCTCTTATTATTATTATTATTATCAGTATTATTATTATTATGATCATTATTATTATTATTCGTATTATTATTATTATGATCATTATTATTATTCGTATTATTATTGTCATTATTTTTATTCTTATTATTATTAGCATTATTATCATTATCATTATTATTAGCATTATTATTATTGTTATGTGTATATATATATATAATCAGGATGTGATTCATCGGCCGTCAATACATGGGAAAATATAACCAACCAATTTACGGGGACGGGGGATGAATGAGGTGTACAACCAACCTGAAGATTTGTGTGCGTCTGAAAAATGCGGCATACCACCCAAAATGGACATGTTAAGAGGAATATGTAGCAAAATTGAATATGATAGTGAAGCAAAGGATTTGGGATCACCCTCTGGTAGTTTAAGATAGCTATGAAAATCACAATTTCTAACAGCTAGATCCTCTGTAAACGGGCAATTTTCCAACGAAACACATGGAGAGGAAGGCCTTTTTTTTCGAGGACTCACCATCAAATAAACATGGCAGCAACTCGACAAATCCCATGTGAAAATAGCTATGTTTCATCACTGCAAGTCCTTCATCTCCAGTCCAAAAATGGCCAAGAATGCTCCACAATCCACCGGGGTTCCATGATTTTTCCGATGATGGCCATTTTAGGACCGTTTCAGTGCCCCTTGCGGGTCCCAGTCCGGTGCCTCTTTCGTCCGATGTTTGATTTGGATCTCGGACCTCCAAATAGTCGTGGCCGGGAAATCCTGGAGGTTACAGGAAATTCAGCTCTACAATTGGTGGATTTTCCACGTTGGATTACCGGTGACCCACCATGTTTCATCATGTTTCGGGGTGAATATTTCTCTGGGAGTTAGAAGGATTTGTTTGAAGATTAAGGGAATACCCCGAAATCCAATCATTTTCCCAAGGGTTCAATATCAAAATATTGGGGTATCCGCCTCATTCTTGGACAAACGCACAAAAGATCTCCCAGTAGAAGGGGCAGGTGACTGGATCACCAGTGAAGCAATGGGTTGAGATCTGGGGAAAGCACTCAGCAGTTTCACACCATGGAGCCAGGATCAGTTTCTTTTGCTTCAGCAAGGGCATCACCTGCGGAAAAACATCGATTCATGCATGACTCCAAGGTGTCTTGCAGCTTTGAAGTCCAAAACAATCAGTGAAAACTGCAAAACTGATTTGGATGTGGCTGCAACTGCAGATCCAATTCCACTGATACTTGGATTTGCTTAAGGAACTTCACATTTAAAAAAAAAACATATCCCTACAGATTTCCCAAGTAGTGGATTTCCCCTTGGGAAAGTTAACATTTTTTAGACTCAGCAAATCCACTGAGACCGCTAGTCCCTTTGAAGGTGAAAATTCCAGCCTCGCTCCAGTGCGTCACCTGTTTGATGCCATCATCCCGCTCCTTGGTGGCCTTCCGCTTGCAGCTGTGCTCCCCACGAGGCTCCAAAAGGACTATTGGACCAAAAGAAAAGAATCCATTTATCTCCAATAGTCCATTAAAAAAAAAAAAACATTTAGATAGGACTATTGTATGTTGAAGGTCACCCATCTATTAATCAAACATCTCTCAAGCAACGTGTCAAGCATGGAATTGTTCCATTCTTGAAGGCTTCGGGCCGGTCAAATCTCAGCTCATGCATTATGCTAATTTCCATGACAATATTTAGATCGTAATCACAAACATAGCTTAGAGTATGTTTAAAACATGTTAAAAACATCATTTCTGGGTAAACCTCAACCTGGTCTGACATGTATGCCTCAATATTGCCTCATTTACCAACGCTTAGAGTGCATTTCGCCCTTTTTTCATCGGCCATGGGCCACGGAAAATAGGCATTTTTTGGAATCCCCTGAAGTATGGGTTATGATCCCCGATTAAATTTTGAATAATAGGTTTAATAACACTATGATTATAGGTACCATAATTATAAGCTTAATCACCTATAAAACCTATAATCAAAGTGTCAGAGAAACGGTTGAAGCAGCAACATTCGTGGCTCTACCAATCTATACCGTATACTACCTGGAAAAGGGCTGCAGGCTGAAGCCGCTGCCTGTGTTAACCCATCATCTGCATTTCCCAAGGGATTGGTTTCTGCGGGAGAGGCTTAACCGGAAACCATGGTCTTACCATTAGGGTCCCCTGAACCTGGTTTATCACCAGTTTCCCATTTCAATGGCCATTTGGGAGGTATACCCCATTTTCAATCAATAAATTCCTAACTCTGCATGATCATGATGATCCCCTGATGAAATCCCTATATAGTTTCCCGCCCTGTCATCTAGCCTTGGCCAGCATATCACTGTGGATCTTCCCAAGCTCAGCGGTCACCGCAGACAAGACGTCGGACTGCGGCACGTCCTTCTGGAGATCAATCACCATCACCGGAATCATGGCGACCCTCCGATAAACGAACCGTTTGCGACATTGGAAATGGCCATTGACTTCGTTGATTTACCCACTAAAAATGGTGAATTTCCACAATTATGTTAGTTTACCAGAGGGTGACCTTAGATAATATCCGCAGCCAAGCCAATCTGCAGGAAATTGTAGATCTGTGTTGAATATGAAAATGCCGAGAAAACAACCCACCACCGTGCCAAATAGATCCTGTCAGGAAACTGCCTCGTTTCAAATGTTATATCATATATCTATACATGGATTTATCTATTTATATGGTCCACCGTCTGGTGGTCCCCCCATCCCCCGCCGAGATGGTGATGGTCCCTATATGTATATTGATATATGATATATGATATATACAATACAAGAGTATACAATTATGTGTGTATCTATATGCATGTACAGTGGGAGACCAGCAGTTAGAATTTGGAATCAATTGGTTTTTTTTTGAACCTAAAAATCCAGAGTTTTTTTTTCTTTTACGACAGTTAGAAAATCCCGAAAAAAAACACCACAGATAGAATATGAACATATGTTCCATAGTAATTTGAGTTTTTGGCAACACACATCAATGTAGTATGAACATTATGTTGGATTTCTTGCAAACGTCATGCGAAAATCATGCAGATAGAATATGGAATATTAGCGATAATTCTGGATCAATCATTTCATGATTAACATAGTGTTTCACACATAATTCATTGTATGTATATAATCTATATGTATGATAAGTGCAAATTATTGCAACTATGTGTTTGTTGTGAAACATGTGGTGCGCAATATTTGATTCTGATGA
>Ga0126342_10000545_pt1 | contig 42313 bp, 41 predicted proteins | sample Cyp1metagenome_FD_92528 | JGI IMG/M metagenome (GOLD analysis project Ga0126342, IMG submission 92528) | Coral microbial communities from Lord Howe Island, Old Settlement Bay, Australia - Cyphastrea 1 metagenome | ecosystem: Host-associated > Invertebrates > Cnidaria > Coral ...
CTGCTCTGGGGCGAGTTCGAACGCGAGTTCGAACTGTGTCACCGCCAGTTCGAACTCGAGTTCGAGCATGTGGACCGCGAGTCCGGACTCAGAAAGCTTGGTTTTTTTTTCCGGGGGGGGGGGTTCCAGTTCGAGTTCGAGTGGGGCTCACTATGAAGTCTCCGGTGGATCTGATTTCTGGCCAAAATCATGTCCATGCGAAAAATCTCACAGCTAGAATCTCAAACTTCATGTCTTGCTCATTTTGTTCACAGCTTGATCTTTCAGATATTCTTTGAGATCTTTCAGATCTTCAAATCCCATCCTGGTTGATCCCAATCCCATCACCTCGCATTCTTGGCGATTCTGCGCAATCTTCTGCTTCCAATGCTGGATCGCCGCCTGGGAATGGAAAAAGGTGCTGGGAACGGGTCGGGTCCCAGGGGTCGCTGGGTCCATCGGGCTTGCGCCATAAACGATGGCATCAATATCATCAATCGCCGAGGTATGTTTGTCAGAAATGGATAGAAATGGAGCTTTCCTAAGTCATGGCTGCGCCAGTTTAAATCATCCATTTAAATGGATTTTCCATGATAAACCATCCAGCGAGCTTGGGGTTGCCAAAAATTTCCTCAGAAGTCCCGTATTTTTTGTGACCCAACTTGTTGGGGAGGAGCTCGGAGGAACCACCCTGGTGGCTGGATGGTACCCCAAAAATGGCTGGCTTATGGATGTTTAAAATGTTTATTCCCCCAAATCCCGAAAAACTGTATGTGGCACTCTACTAAAAGCCGAGTTTTGTTGAATCTCAAAACCTATGACTTTGATTGACTTTGATTGACTTTGTTGGTACAAAACAGTCTGAAACGAAATATACGGACACATCCTGGATGTAAACCGCCAGGTAAAAGCACGGGAAATGGTCGTCACAAGTAACAAGTACTGAGGGAGTGGATCATGGCAAACAATTCCCCATCCGAATCTGAAACCAAATGATGCGCAGACCCAATTTTCGTGAGTCCCAAATAGTGTTTCAAATGGCATTTCAATTTGGAGGTCAAAAAAGGGACATCATCTCTATGTACCTATATATACATTTCAACGGAATTCCATCTCTCTTCACGTTCATTGTAACATATTTGCCCAAAAATGGCCATCAAAAAGGAAATATGATGATTAATCAACGGATTTGGCATACTGTTAGCAAAGCAGTAGTAAACCATCCCCCAATTTAGCATAATGGCTGGTATAAACAGTATAAACAGTATACAGTAAACAGTTTAAACCATCAACATATCGTGGCTGGCATCATTCTTTCTTTAACATCGGGAGATACTTACCCCCCAGTGATCCAAAAAGTTCTTCCTAAATCCCTTCAAATACAAGATTACTGCAGCTATTCTCAGCATCTTTTTGGTGGGTTCCTACAAGGCTTGGTAAATGTCCAACCATTTTTCACATCACCCAACTGGTGGATATTTCATCTCCAAGATACAGTACTTGGAGTGATGTGAAAAATATCCCTAAAATATCCTAAATAGGAGAGGATATCCCTATACTTTTGGGGGATCCCAGATATTTACCAACCTTTCCCCCTTATCCCATCCTATCCCCCAAAACCCCAAAACGCGAAAACGCGAACTCGCCTGCATGCGCTCCACTTGCCGCAGCCGCTTCTCAACCTGGCACGACTTCAGCTGTGGCTTTCGACCGTCCAAATGGTGGTTTTTACTGCCAAATTTCTGGTTTTACCATGAACATGTGTTGTTTTACCATGCAAAATGGTAAAACAAGCCAGCCAAAAAATTTGTGCTTTACCCAGCAACAATGTGATTTCATCAAGTTAAATTGGTGATCTGTTTGTTGGTTTCCCAAACATACAGCTGTATGCATCCACTGAAAACAACGTAATTGCTCTAAAGGGGCAATTGCCCCATCTATTCTGACTAAGTCACCATTTGGTTAGTCAACATGCCGTTGCTTTGTTTGGTGAATATTTCACGCATGCTGTCCTTAAACATGCAATTGTGGCGCCGCCGATATAGATGTATAATATTATATATATAATTATATATATATATCATCTATAATCTATAATCTTGCCAAGAAGAAAATCTCACCTAGCAAGGGAAATCCCCATATTCAAGACCCATAAAAGATGGTACATTGCCAATGCAACGAGAGGATGACGATAGAACAAATGAGTGTACCCCAAAGAAGCAAAGGCCCTCATGAGGGCATGGAAATGGTAAACAGTGATAGCTTCGTCATTACCCTCGGAGAATCTTATGCAATGATCTCATTTCTTGATGGCATTCTCAGTTGGAGGTCCCCCATATTTTTTTTGGTCAATTCCCCATTTTTGGTGGTCCAATCGTTACCCGAATTTTACGGGATGAATCCGTAAAAAGTCCGTCAATTCTCACCATCCCGGGTGGACAAATATGGATCCATTTTGAGGGTCTTTAGAGCATAGATCCATAGTCCAAGCTGCAAAATACTCTCCCACGGGATGATGATGGATGATTTACTTCATGATTTTTCTGGATATGGAGCAGCTGGCGTCTGAACTTTCACCCCACTAATCCCCCGGGTTGGGATGTTCTCCGTGCGCCTGGTCACTGAGGTAGGCGTCTCGCTTCAGGTACTCCTGGTCACCAAAAAAGGACGGTGGGGAAAAAGTCTGGAGTTCATCATCAGAAATGACGCGGAATTCAAAAATCAAAGTGGTGATTTTTCATCGAATTGATGTACCTGGATCTAAGGAAGTCTCTAGGAATACGGACTTACAATGAAGAGAAACTCATCCTAGCTTTCTGGCGAGTTTGTGGTATGGAACCCATGCAATCACTAATGGTGTACACATAAGCATCAGCAAATGGGTTTCTCATAGACGCAGGATCCATCCTCCGCTCGCCCACTACCATCCTCCGCTCAAGAGCTAGTTACAGGAGGCCAACATGCGTTCAATCCACTCAGTGGATCAAATCATATCTGCCCCAATTGTTTGCAGGTGATATACCAAATTTCACATGGAAACTGAACAATCGGTAAACACGTGGTTTCCAAGATGATGTTTCTACATGTTTCTACCTCATACAGCCCAACTTTTGTGGCCCCTGTGAAAGTTTGATGGGTTTCTTGTTGGCGGTTCATCTATTAAAATGCCATTTTCGGGGCTACCCTGCAGTGTAAATGAGGAAAATCCACTGTTTCTAGATCATGTCCGGGGGGAACGCATGGATTTCCATAGCTATGTTAGTTTACTGGAGGGTATACCCCTCGTTCACGTCCAAAAATCACATCATGTTTGTTGTATGTCCCATGATATCCCCACGAAATCCACTACATCCCCATATCAATTTAGATGAATTCTTGTTTTTTCTTATGATGTATATCATCCTTCCCATGTTCAGAGACATCCTCACCTTACTCCCACCTTTTTCTGGTGGACTTCCACATTCGACGGCCAGCGCCAGCACTTTGGCCGGTTCCCGCGGCCGAACTTCCGCCGACAGCCAGCGGCGCAGCGACGCCATGCGCCCGTCGAGCGGAAGGATCTCGGAACTCCAAGGCGCGCCTTGCTCCATGAGTTCAAAAAGTTCCAGCAGTTCCTGGGAGTCCGCAGAACGAAGCGCTGCGGTGATATGAGGACATCAAATGAAGATTTTTGTTTTTTCGATGTGGGTAAAACAAAAAAATACTGTAAACTTTACCCCCCAGGAAAACCATTTTTATAGGTATTCTAAACCATTTATGAAGTCATGGGTGGTAAAAATGACCTTGTTTTACATACACAAAAAGTGGGATGTTCCAAGTTCCAGGAACTTTCAAAGGGTCGAATTCTCGGGTTTTTTTCCCCTAAAAAACACATAGTGGTGGCTTCACCATCTATCATTGGGATGGCCGAATAGTGATTAGCTTTGGCTTCAAGAATGGTAATGCAACATAAAAACCAACATGATTCGATGTTTTAATGGGATGTCAAGTGATAGGAATGTTTTTTCTGCGGGATATATGACTAAACTATACAAAGTATAGTATAGATGGCTGTGCTGCACAACAAACAAGAAGCGTCTTAAATCAGCAGCCTCCAAAACTCTTTTGTCAAGGTTCCGACAAAGAATGTCCCTTCTGCTGTCCTGTAAGCTTGGCAGCTTGGCCACAGCATCATGTTCACCCACCCACCCATTGCTCCCAACAGCTTCAGAAACACAGATTTGGTTATTTGTTTGCTACCCCACATCACAGAAGTCTGGGTGTTCATCATTTAATGATATTTTGACCTGGAACCCATCAAATCAACTCGGAAACATGGACGAAAAAATGACTTTGGAAGACGCTGTCTTCTTCCTTTTCATTAAACCCATTTAAGTTGGTGTCAACTTTATTGTATTTATACATGATTCATCTATATTGTATACATGTCAAATAAAAACATATATACATACCCATTAGATAAACATATATTGTATTTATACATGATTTATCTATGTATGTATATGCGTGTTTATGGAGGATCCCCCATAGTTCATGGCCCCCCGTAGCTGCCCCCCTGACCCCACCATACCCCACCTGTGAGGGCTAAACGCAGCGGCAGCAGCAGCTTCTTTCCTTTGAGCCCCGTCCTTTGCGTCAACTCTGACGCCAGCTCACCCCAGCGGCAGTTTTTGAGGCCTGGATGGAGATGGGAGACCTGTCAAAAAGATGAAAAAGTGGAGATTTGTCCCATGTTTCATGGAAAAAATGTGATGGACCATGAATGTTTTGATGTTTTTTTGATGTTTTCTGTTCTAAAGTGTTCAGGGAAACCATGGCAAACCCATCAGACGAAGACCCCAAGTTCCACAAATGTCCATTTCGGGAAAAAACATATACCGCCGATGTTTGAAGACCTTCTACCCGGTAGCAACTTGGAACGCAGTATTCGAGATTAAGACATCCCCATGCATTCTAAGTTTGATATGGTATATCTATATGGAGGTTTCCTAAAATTGGGGGTACACCCAGTTATCATCCATTAAAAAAGATGGATTTTCCATTATAAATTATAAACCATCTATTTTTGGGTACCCCCAATTTAGGAAACCCCCATATGAGCATAGTATGCCAAACACAGCAGGTCGGGATTTCGACAGGCCCCCTGTAAGCCGCCGCCCAGGTGCGCCCCGCATCGTGGAGCTTTAACAACTCTGATACCACCAGGGGCAGTTCATCTGGAGCGAAGCCAGGGTCCAACTAAGCTCTGGTAATTTGTTACATAGCTATTGAAAATGGCCATTTATAGTTGATGTTCCCATAAAAATTGATGATTTCCCAAAATCTCATGGATCATCATGTTCTCATTGTTTAATAGCCTCTGGTAATTTGTTACAGTTTGCTATTGAAAATGGCCATAGAAATTGTTGATTTCGCCACTCAAAATGGTGATTTTCAACAGCTATGTAAACGTTTACCAGAGGGTAAGCTCTGGGCCAATCTTTGGATATTTTGGATATGCGGTCTTTGGATACCAGTGGGAAGATATGTTCAGTGAAAAACAAGTAAACAGCTATCATACCCCAAGAAACACTGGCAGAAAAAAGTGGAAAAGTATGGAAAAGACCGATGAAACCTGCTATGTTCATTTCGATTTGAGCAGGGTATCATTTAATGTTTTTCCCTATCTCAAACTGCCCATCCCCAATCGGAGATTTATGAGAAATGGTGTTCCACCACATTCTTGGCTGCTGAAAAATCCACATCAAAATTGCCGGATATTGCTCGTAATGTTCCATAAATCGTGTTGGTAAATGTGGTAAATGTATGTAAATGTCATAAGTATTCATAAGTCCGTAAATCCCAACTCTCTGTTGAAACTATTTACCCTACAATGCCCTACATGGCTGGAAGATCCACCATCTTTCGATGATTTCGCCAAAGCTGGCCTGGCAGATGTCCCTCCATCTCTTCAAATCGAAAGCGTATCTCCGAGTGCAAGTGCCGCAGCGCATCTCGCAGATTGGAGGCCCCCGCCGCCGCCACGTTGGCAGCGCTCTTCAGCAGTTCTTCGTCGTCCGCAAAGCCGTGGAGAACGAGCATGGGCTGCAGACGCTCCTGTTGACCAGGGATGGAGTTCTTAATGAGCAAATGGTGGGGATCATGTTCTCAAAAAGTGATCATTCAATATCATTCATGGTTCATAGTAATCATTGATACAATGATGTGTTCTCTTTTATTTGAAAACAGATCTGTATGGATAATAAACACCGCATCAAAAGCCGTGGTTGTTTGAGGATCAGCAAGATGGGGACTATTGGTGATAGTAACGAACAGACACAGAGATTGTTGGCATGTTCGAACCCTCAAATGAGCATTGTCTAAAACTGTCATCCCTTTTTCCTGCTTGGTTGATAGGTGTTTGCACAATTGTCATAATACCCAACAAACTGCTGTAGTATAACCCCATGTGGGTCATAAGTTCGGTCATAAGCTAGTTCATCCAGTTCTAATTCAGTTCTAAAAGGGTGTAAGCAGCTATATCCTAAAGATGTGTCTTGTTCTATTATATATGCTAAAGAAGGAGATAATACTATACCAATTCTATCTACTGAACTTCGAACTGGTTATTGTCCAAATACTCCATGCATATACATATACATCACACCATCACATGTGTATATATATAATAACTATATTTTCTATAGCTATATCATATGTGTATGTATATGTGTATAGTATCTATGTGTTAACCTAGTTTTGAAACCCAACGGCAGGTCCCAGGGCTCCAGAGGTTCAGGCTGCTGTTCCCGTTTCGGCGCGGAAAGAAGGACGCCAAAAACAGAAACAGAGCAGGTGATGTGCCCACATATTTTCCAGGTTCCCGAAGTATTTTCGGCATTTTTTTTGAGGTTTCTAAATATTCAAATTGTACATAATACATATATATATAATGTGGTAAACCCAATAATAAATAATCCCCAAAAGTAGGTTTGTTATTGGGTTTCCCACATTTGTTAGTCATGTATTACATAGCTATGACCAATGGCTAGATGATAAACATGAAAGTTTTACCTATCAACCATAGTGAGTTTCCAGTTCGCAAACCGCTAAATTACTATTACTATAGGGTCATATATGTTATTTTTGAAACACACAATGGTCATGTATATATAATATAATTCATATGAGAAAAAAAACAACCGTCCAGCCCCATCAGCCCCTTCATACGTTCCTCCAGGACCTCCTGCGGCAGCACTTCATCCAGCTTTCTCCGCGCATGGGCGTCCCAGGTGCCTAACTGATCTGCGAAGAAGGTGGTCAAATTGCCTGCGGGCTGGTAACCCTTCTGGGCCTTGGGAAACCCGAAAACAGCGAGGTAAAGCCATAGCAAAATTTGGAGATGTTGGCCGTAACTTTGAAAAATTCACCAAAACATGGGGATTTGATGGAAGGTCCACATTGATTTAAAAAAATAGAAACTAATATTATAGAGGAGAACTTGGATTGTCGAGCAATTTTTCATCTCGCATCTGGCCACATGGCTCCGCACCCTACTTTTCGACCCTCCGGAGCCACAAATCATTGGAAAAACACGGTGAATCGCGACTTTGCCACCTTTTCGCGCGCCTGCATCTTCTTTTTTCTGACTCTTTCTCTTCTCTGCTTCCCACCTCTGCTTTTCCATCTGTCCACATTGTCGGAAGTTTGACTTCTAAACTTCCTTCGATTATATATAGATATATAATAATTACTCAGATTCCGAGTATCACATGGGTTTGTCTGAATATAGGGTACCCCAAAAATTGATGCTTGATCATCAGTTCCTTTGTTTCCCTATAAAAACCTACCATTTATGGGTATCCCCCACTTTCAGACAGACCCATATGTTTGAAGTGTGATGATAAATCATGATAGTTTATTGTCCCTTTTGCTCAGACTGCCTTGATGGGCTTTTGCTCATTGTTGGGAGATATGAATTTTTGTAGGGCCTAATTTGTAGGGTACCTCCCTCCTTGAAATTTAACATGGCTGGGTGGAAAATGCCAACATTTAGTCGGATAATATGGGATAATCATCGACATAAATAGGTGATTGTCCATTGCAGGATGAAATTGCTGAAGGATACCCTCTGGTAATTTAACATAGCTATGGAAAATCACAATTTTTAATGGGAAAATCCACTATAAATGGCCATGTTCAATAGCTATGTTAAATTACCAGAGGGTAATTCTAACATTGATGGCTTGAACATGCTTGAACCAATGGGGCTAGTAATCTGAGAGACGGCTGAGAATCATGTGATGAAGTGGATGATGGAACTTCTTGACCCATTCCCACTTGCACAGTCCTTGTTCATTGCGGCGGATACAGAGCTTGTACCTAGGCGCCAAGTGAAAATGGGGGGCCTCACGACCCCAAACTCACCACCTCTCACCGCCTGTTCCAACCAAGCCGAGAAAATCGGGATATTTTGACGTGATTTGTTTAGCCATTTTTGGAGATGACTCCCCTTAGGTCTGCCAGATGAGTCATGATTGGTGAATTTTCCGCTGGACTTCATCCAAATGGCTCCAAGAACACCCGTGTACGCCCACCCATCACCAAAAACTCACGCAACCAAGCTGCACCTGATCCCGCAGGCTTGAAACACACCACTTTTGGGATACTATGTCACTATGTGGCATTTCTTTCCCTTGCCAACCATATTTGTTGAATTGTGGGTTTTGTTGATTTCATCTCTCACAAAATATCCGCATATAATGCATGGCTTTGTAATTGCCCCCGTATTTCAGGGCCAAATCCAGATCATCTTATATCCCGCTATGTCGGTATGTCTGATGGTGAAAAATCACCTGCCATGTTACTTCTGATCCCCCAAACCTGAAACCAAGGTACCAGTTTGGCTTTGTTTCCCTATGTTTCTTAGTTAATCTCTGATTTCAAAAGCCAGCCACGGTTGACACCAGAGGGGTAAAAATTGTAAAAGTCAGGTTACCAGAATTGTAGCTATCGTTGAGTTTTTGTCATACTTCACCTCCAATTCACCAAGCTACACCTGATCTCCCAACCTCGCGGCCCGCACGTAGCCCACGTCCCGCGACAGGAAGTCGCGGCTCCACTTCCGCGCCGTCGCGCGCTCCGTGGACCGCGTCTCGAAGAAGGCCACGGTGGCGATGGCCAGCTGCCACTCCGGAGAGACACCAACGAAGAATCCGCCCCGATCCTTCACCTAGATGGGAGAGTTATGAAGATTTTAAGGCTGGAGTTGAGATATCTCAAAAATGGGTGATTTTACCATGAAAATCCATGAAACATCTGGGTTTTAAGCATCAAACCAGCTAAAGTGGTGCTTTGATGTGCTTTGAGCATCAAAACTGCTCAGGAAATGAGAGATAAAGCATGATTTTGGAGCGGGGTTGCCAATAATGATGGAAGAAAACAAACAACCATGATTGATGGGAATATGCGTGGGATATAAGATGTATGTTTGATGTTTCGAAAACCTATTGTGGATATTTGTGGATTAGTTCTACTGCTTTGTTGATAGGGGTTTCACAGCATGGTTCACAATATTCCCGATTCAACCCGTGAGTAGGACCCAATATATAATTGATTCACAGGGGTGCTTTCAAACTGCTCACCTGGCATTGGCAAAATAGTCCAAATGTGGGTAGCTACAGTGGTGATAAACAGTATTGCCAAAGAAAAAGTGCTTCGGCCTTGAGATGGGATGAGGGATGGAGGGGGATGGAGGGATCCAATTCATCAGTGGCCTGCAGTGCATACTATATAAAATGTGTGTGTGTGTGCGCAGTGCCAAGGCAGAGACTGGCGAAGAATGGGGAAGATAGGTTGATAGATGACCTGGCAACGGAAGGTCTCCCCATTGATAGATGAGCTTCCCACTACACATGCGATTTTCCCATATCTTTGACTAATTTTATCCGTAAGGTCAACTCCGGATTCTTAAAACCTAGTTGATGAATTTCAGGGGGTACCCCCAAAAAAGTAGTCATCTGCTACCAAAGCGCTCCCTTTACATTTTTTTACAGCGCTTTGTTTATAAATAAAACTCCGCTTAAACATCGACGTGAAGCAAGTGGCCAAATGCTTGCCATCGAGATCCCAGGTGAATTTTCCACTGACAAAGTATGGGTTCAGTGCTGCGTCGTGCTTGCCAGTTCCCTTGTAGCGTGGTCCCAAGTAGCGCGCAGCACCGCGACGTTCTTCCAGGTAGAACTTCACCCAGTTGTGCAAGCCACCCACCAGTTCTCGGCCGTTCAAATCCTGAGAAAATGGGCGCACCAACTGGGCTAAAATCGCTGCGTTCAAATCGTGTCAAACCAAGCGGGGAAAAAAAAACTTCGAGTGCTCCCCACCCTGACACCTGAGAATTCTGACATAGTTTCTGACATATCATCTGGAAGTATACGCAGCATGAATATTCTGACCTTACTTCTATCTGACATTCTTTCTGGCATACACTCTAATAATCTATCTGACATTCTATCTGGCAGTTCGGGTCCAGGCGTGCCCAGCCAAAAAAAAAATGTCAGAATTGGGACTTATCATGGTCATGCAAATAATAAGTTCAGAAAATAGAAAAGGCTTCAAACTACCAACTCGAGATCAATTCATCTCCCCACAATGGATGGCCATTGGCGGGTGGAAGGGAAAAGTTTCTGGATCTGAGTCGGACAAAGAATCCTCTGTGGCCTCCCCAATAAAGACATGTTCGAAGCCACACTTTGCGCTTGAGGGATGCCGTTGGAACCAGATGTGCCACAGGTGTTCGCGCCATTGCTGATCAGTCAAGCCTGCTTCGTATTTTTCCACCTGTGCACTGGTGAAGCAGTCGAAGCCTTGCATATATGTACAAACAATTAAAATCAATTAAATATGTATACCAACGTGCACATATATATATATATATACATATATACAACTATAGTTATATATACATATACGATTATATATACTGTATATACATACGATTATATATCACATTATACCACAAAGTTTTTGTGGGAAGTCTGTGCAACACTGTTGCAACACCAAATCCATGTCAAACAAATCGATCTCTACAGTGCTACATCCATCCAGGTGTGCTCTGTTTACCCAAATGAGCCAACCACCCCAAATGCCCAACCAAAATTCCTGAATGCTCAACAACACCTTCAGTGCCCCATGTTCCACCGTCCCATTCGCTCAGTAATTCACCACAAGTCCTGAATTTCCATTCATGCCATGATTCAACATCAGAAGCAAAGGTCCAACAATTGCCACCGTCTTATCAAAAAAACTGATCTGGGGATGGGTCAAAACCCTGGTACCTAGTGAACTCCAAAATAGCTGGCAAATGGATGTTCATCCCACTAAAATGGTATCTATAGGTATTGACCCATACCCATCTCAACTGCCTAGTGCCTGGCCCCTAATCCGCCTCCTCGCGTGCGCGGCGCATCACCGGAGTCAGATCCACCACGTCCAGAAATCGCTCGATGCTCTGCCGGTCCTGCGGCTCGTAGTCCTCCGGACCCTGACAGCTGCGGTGAAAGACCTCGAACCTCGGTTTTAGGCCAAGAGGAGACCCCAAAGAATGGCTATGTGGCTATGTGTCTCTTAAGTGGAAATCGAAAAAAATATGGGATTAATGATTTGAAATGATTGAACCGATTTCGACCAACAGAAACTGGAGGTCTTACTTATGGTATCTTATGGTAAAATGGACCAAACTGGTGATTTGATATGGGGAACGTCGTTGTGCGCATTTCCAAATACAGTAAATCAAGGTTTCAAGTATGGCCTTTCAAACGGTTCACCAAACTTGGCGAACATGGCAGAACAACTGATCATATATTAGGCCATTTCCAGTTTGTGGATTGCTCAGCAAATTGAAACGCCGTCTTTGGGAGATCTGTCTGGCGGCCGACTGAGAGAGAGAGAGAGAGAAGGGGGTAGCTTCCTCACGTCAAAATGTGGAGAAAAGACACAGAAAGATAGCAGTCATTGGGATCATGGTACCGTTCTGGAAGCAACATCACCAAACAAGATAATTGAGAAGCCAATCCGCCCTCCTAAAACGCAAATTGTCGAAATTGAGGGACCCAAAACCCCACCAACAAAAGGATCCAAAGGGGCCCTGCCACAAGAATCGACCACATCGCCAATGGCCAATCGGACAGGGCCTTAGGGGGTTATATGTTCAAGACATTGACACATCTTATCGCTCAAGAAACACCTCCAGCAGGGCCAAAAAGGTGGGCCGTGTGAAGAGATAGGGCTGCACCTGCACGAACAAAGGCCTGTAGCCACTGTAGCCTCCAGCACTTTTCTCCCGCACGCGCTCATCCACCACGACGTCGCTGATGGTCACATTACCATCCTGGCGACAAACAAGGCCATCTTAAGGTGATCCTGTTGCTGATATCCAGCTCTCGTTGCTCCCCGATTTGCTGTGTGGAAACCCTCCTTTTGCGAAGATCCCCACGTTTAGTTGGTGTGTTTTGATACTTGGAGAAGCATCAACCTGCGGTTTCGATTCTGCTTTTGCTGGGTCCGAGACTCCGGTTGATTCAGGTCATCGGCCATCTTTTCGGTGTGGATGTTCTGCACGCTGGCGCGCCCATCATCCAGAAGCCACAGCTCGGAGTAGAAGCTCTTCTCGCCTGACGCTGGACCGTGGTGAAGCTATGAAGTGTCATTTCAATAGGCCCAATAGGCGACAGTTTTCTCTAGTTTTCAAGTCAACTCCAAAGCTAAGAATAAAATGAATAGAATGTGAGGTTTCCAAATTCTATTAGTTGTATTGTTATTGAACATCATTGAACATCAACAAAACCAGGAGAGTTACAGTATATACTGTAGAGTACAAAGTCACAACCAAACCAGTTTCCTTGCCAAAACCAACCAACTAATCATAACCTTGGATCGTTACCCTACGAAGCAAATGGGCTGGGAATAGATTCTGCTCCATCAAAATTTCAAAACACAGCGCTCTTGGTCACCAACCATAACATCCATAACTAAACGGCTGTGTTTTCTCAGTTTTTAGTGATGAAATTCCCTTGTCTGATTGCTGAAATCTTGGGTGGCCGAAAGTACCCAACAGTTCCCAAATTCTTGCTGCATCAACCTTCCATCACTGAGTGGGTTTCCCCAGTTCCCCAGTCCACAAGCACCCAATCAATACGGATTCTCAAAATGTTGTGCAGATCTATGGTTAATCTATGGTTAATCTATCTGGTTGGTGGTTGACCTACCCCTCTGAAAAAATATGAGTTAGTGAAAGTCAGTTGGGATCATAAAATTCCCATAGATTATGGAAAAAGAATCCAAATGTTCCAAACCACCAACCAGTGGTATGTCGATTGGTACACTCTGATCCGAGGTCCGAGGTTTATCATAACAGGTATATCCCCCAGTTACTCACCTTGTTCCCTCCGGGAATCTTCACTGGCAATGGAACATCTCCATGAATGCAAAAGAATCAGTTGTATTAGACTACTCCAATAGATTATCTTATCTTTTATTGCCCTCCAAAAGTTATGATAATGGCTGAGTTAATAAACAATAATTCCACCATAGTATCATCCCATTCCAACAATCATCAGTAACTCTTCGTAGCAGCCCACTACAAGTAGTTCCCCTGATTTTCTTCCAAACAAGACATCCCCAACTTACTTAACCCCATCCCAAACCCATGGAAATCCCCTTGATCATCCAAATTAGTAACTGGTTTTGTAACCCCGGTTAGTAAGTCCCCAATTGGTTTATCCCAGTTATCCCATTTTGGGAAAACCACCAGAGTTCCCCCACCGAGTTACCACCACGGAAGGCACGGTTTAGAACGGCATCCACCAGCAGCTCCGCAATCAGCCGCAGCTCCACATGGCCCTGGCGTATCTCCTCCGTCGCTCGCTGCACCAAGCGGCGCCGCAGCAGAGCCACGCCGCGGCCCACGGCGGCGTAGTCCCCGCCTGGGGGAGCATGCCATGGATAGACTATCCGTATAATGTGTATGTGTATATATATATGTACACATGATATATGATATATGATATATGAAATATGATATATAATATATGATATAGTTGTAGTGGTTGTAGATGAAAAACAAACAACCTCTGGTAATCATATTAAGTGGTACCAAATACCATGTTTTGGTTCAATCACCATTGGATCACCCTTTTGGGATCTCCAAATAGGTGTACCCTGTGGTAAATTGCACGCCGCGTTTGATGACACCTAAAAGCCCATGAAACCTCCCTTAAACCCATCATGAAAACCCACATTGAACCCTAAACCCCATTAAACACCATTAAACACCATGAAACACCATTAAACACCATTAAACTAAACCCTATTAAGTTTTATTAAACCCTATGAATCTATGAACTACACCCATCTTCCCAAAAACCACAACGGTGGATCCCAACGCCAAGTGGCTGGCAGAGAATTCCTTCATCCCCTCCTCCACAGCTTGGCTGATTTTGGTCGAAGCCGCCATGGCCTTAGGGTCCAAGGCGCTTAGCGTGGTGTCCAGCGCCTGCGGAAGGTCCTGGAGGGCTGTCTTTTGGGGTCCCGTTTTTAAGGGAATTTCGAGGATTTCTAGGGGTTCTATGGAGCTCTAGGGATTTAGAGGGATTTCTAGGGAGTTCTAAAGATTTATAAGGATTTCTAGGGAGTTCTAGGGATTTAGTTCTTTGTTTGGGATTGACAGGGATTTCTAATCAAAATCAAATGGGTACACCCGGAGATATTGGGATATCATGGGATTTCTCTGGTTACTTAACATAGCTAAGTTTTGGGTCTTTGGGAGAGTTCACTGGGATTTTAAACATAGCAAATAATAACTGGCAATATCAAATTTAATGGATGATCATGGTTAATAATATTATTCTATGATCTATGATCATGTTGATTGGGATATACGCTCTGGTAAACTAACATAGCTATGGAAAATCACTACTTTAGGTAAATCATTGATTTCTAGTTTTGTTTGCCATTTTCCACAGCTATGTTAAGAGTACTGGAGGTTACACTCTGGTTATTTAACATAGCATTTGATCATTGTGATAGTATTATTGAATATGATTGAGATATACCTATTGATTTAGTCAATGGATGATCATAGTTTACTGGTCATTAGCTATTAGGGATCGTCTTGTTTCGGCCTAGTGAACCATGGGAGAGCTCATTGTTTGATGGGGATTATTGGGATAGTATAATTGGATAATAATAGGATATTCCTATCAATTTCTGCTTGAATGGTTTAACCTATTCATACAGGTGATGGATGACCATAGTTGATATGTCATTCCATTATATTATTCTATGATAGTATTTCATGATACTATTCTATGATATACTGTCTAATTTGATATTGGGTATAGTTAATTGGGGGTAGACAACTTGGAGAGTTAGTGGCGCTAGGGGGTTTATAGCTAATTCATGATCATAGTTGATGTTATTCTATGATATTATATGATATTATCATGTTGAGAACATGGGTAATCATATAATGATAATAGTTGATATTATAGTTTGATAGTAATGATGATAATTCTACAGTAGTTATGATAGTCATATAATCAATAATTTCATCATCTTATATGGTAATCAACATATTACCCACGTGAATATCACCCTGGTCATTTTTTGAATGATTCACCAACCTGAACCAAGATCGTTCCCGTGAGGTCTCAGTGAGGTCGCTGGAACTTATATGAACTTATCCAGATATATAAGTAATGGATATATAGTAATAGTAATAGTAATAGTATGTAATAGTAATATAGGATTCCAATAGTAATGGTCATATAGCATTGGATATTATCCAGATATGGTGATATGGCAGTGTGTCAAAACCAATAGTACCCCTGTAGTTCACATCAAAATAGCTGGGATTTATGGATGTGAATAACCCCCTTAAAATGGTATTAATAGGTATTGATCCATACCCATATTTTAACAAATCATGTTAAAAGTGGATCCAAGATGGTGGAATGATATTGATCTTGAAAAATTGGGCATATCAATGCATATCTGGCATATCATGATACGGGGATTTGACTTTGGCAGCTAATCCCTCACAATGGATTGTCTACTAATTCTTACCCGAAAGATCAGGGTAGACCATGGAGGAATTCTTCAATGGGCTTTGTCGATACTGATGGCATTTAAGTATGCATTTGTCCAAATGGGAATCTAAGCATGAAAAAACAGGGAGACAACCTGCAGTGGTGAAAAAAGAAAGATTAGAAGATGATAGATGATGCTTCAACAACTATTCAACAACTCTTCGGGATGCCGAAACGTCATTTTCATGGGAAAATGATGGCATTTTCCAGGTGGTCCAGTGGCGGGGATGAATTCAGTCACCAGTGGTCACCGTTCACTAATTCACAAGGCCCAGATGTTTAATAAAAACGAAGCCTCTAAACTAAATGGACTTGAAACCTCTGACCTGGGAACAAACATGAACAAACTATATATACTAAGCATCACAAACTCACAATCGGCATCAATAAGCCATTTTGCGGATGATATTCCTTGCCTTTCCAAGGTTGTTGGAGAGTCATAGCCACAGCTCGACCCAATCAGATTCCCCATTTGCCCTAGCATTTTGGGTGTTCAAGACCAGGATTGGCCAAAAACTTCCAAAAAAGTACCCCCAAGATCTGATCAAAGGAAAATAAGGTGGTCTCTACTACTGGGTTTACCAAAGTGCAGGGTTCACTTGGCTCCTCCTTCTTCTTTTTCCGCCAGACTCGGTGTATCTTCATCAGCGCTGCAGTCGTTAAGCCCACCACCAGTCCCGCTGAAAAGGAGGGAACTGAATGCGCCGGAAGCGCGGATCGAGCATGCTCCTGTCAGCGGTGAAGCAAGTCTCCACCAAAGATTGTTGGCTTGTCAGCCCTATAACGTACATCGATGTACTAAGTTACCCAAAAATGGAGCGAGTTCCGTGGATTTTCCTGGGAAAAATGGTGTCACTTGAGGATCATCAAACATCTTTGAAACCCCTTTTTGGGTGTCTGCAAATTGGGAGCTTACTCCCAGAATAACAATCTAAGTACCCTCTGGCAAACGTTTACATAACTATGGAAAATCACCATGTTTAATGGGTAAATCAACTATTTCTATGGCCATTTTCAATAGCTATGTTTGTTTACCAGAGGGTAATTAGCGAAAATGCATGAAATATCATGAAACTGAGTCCATCGCCGCCTTGAGAACGCGACGATCCGCCACCGACCCAGGTCGGCACTTGCGGCGAGGGCACGGGGCCACAGCAGTCACAGGGATGGCACCATGCGCGGCTGGAAAATCCATGGAAGGAGTTGGGGTCAAAAAAGGAGTCTTTGCCAAGGAAAAACAACTAGAGATGAGGCAACCAAACTCAGCAATTGGCAAGTCTGAACCATGCCGCCAAAAAGGATGGCTTCCCCAAGTTCCAGTCCGTTCCCATGTCGCTACGAAAATGCAATCTATGCAGAATGTTCAAACACTTTTTGTGGACTGATTCTGCTGATGAAGGGAAAAAAAAGCAGTGTCCTCGTAGTTGTTTCCCATATTTTTTCCCTTTCCATCTTGGATCATGCCAATCTCTATCAAACCAAAGAGTATGGTCCGGCTTCATCCCTGAGCTTCAAGCTGACACAAGTGGCGACCCTTATCAAAACCCTCCGGTAACGTGGCTGGGAAATCCTCAATCAAAATGGAGGACTAGAGGACTGGGAAAATCATCTCAGAGCGATTTCTATGTTTGATTACCGGATGGTACATCAAATTTGTCTGGTGTTTCCTAATGAAGGCCTACAACATTGTGCAAGCAGCCAGAGTTGGGACACAAATAGCAACCGTATCATCAACAACATGTGGGATATAGCTGATGTGACCACTCAAATGTGACGGTGATACTAGCATCGGGCATATCCAACAGTAGATGTTACAGGTTTTTAGAACCCATAATTATTTTCTTACTGGTGCTTAGTAGGGAATGGATGGGACTGGGGGTTGCTGGGATGATTATTGATAGTTAGCCAGTGGATTATTTCCTGATTCCCTGCGTTTAGCACCAGCTACTATTTGCCAGTTCTTATTCCTCTTGGTCCTTGGGAAGTCATTGGAAACCCACGGACCATGGGATCTGGTCCTTCTGAATGACGGCGGTGCCGCATCTTGTGACACCGCCAATAGATGTAGAGATCAAAGTAGACTCCCCTCTGGTAAACTAACATAGCTATTGAAAATGGCCATTTATAGTTGATTTAGTCATCAAAAATGGTGATTTTCCATAGTTCAGTAAACGTTTACCAGAGGGTAAATATGATCCAATACATCTATCATCAGGCCTCAACCATCAGCTCAACATCAATTCCAAAAGCCTCAATTCCATCCATTCTCCACACGAGCAGTGCTCAAAATTCCTCTGTCATTCCATTAAATTGGTTGAGAACGGCATTTCCCGTTCTGGATGATTTCAATTCCCAATATATAAAATATAAAGGGTAGTAAAATCCCCGAACTAATCATCATATCCCCATATACCAGAAAACTCTTATATTTGATGGTTAAATCCCATATAAATTCCGTTAAACCACTACTCACATTTCTGACCCCCCAAAACCACCCAAAAACAGAAAACACGGACGCACCCTCCTTGTAGTCTGCCGTGCTGGCTTCGGTGGACCTCTCATAGGTCAGCAACTTGTCCCGACACCTGGCTGAGCTGCTCCTATGATTTGATGGCCGGGGTTCAATCCCCATTTTCTGACACCCAAATGATGACTGAAGCTCCCAAGCAACCCATGTGCAGTTGGAATGGGTAATTTATCCAACTAAACCATACCATAACATTCATTTATACTGCAACTAGGCGATCCATGGATCATTTTCAGCAAACACAAAGAAGACTTTTCAGTAACTCGGTGGTGGATGATTTGAATTTCGCTCAGCTACCAGTGGGGGATTCAATGAATTCAACGGGTCTTGGCAGCCACAGACGGGTCAAAATCTGTGGTAAAAGTACCCTCTGTTTCTGCATCCTGCATCTTTTTCCAGTCAATAAAGTTGACCTTGACTCGCAGAATTCCCTCATCCTTCGAACATTGCACCATTGAAGCAACCATCAGGTCCAGTCCCAAAACTGCCAAACGCATCCCCCCCACCTGGCACGGGTTTCCTCGATCTGTTCCTCTAAGCCACTGCGCATTTGATGATCTTCTTCAATATTTCGATTGCCTCAATCCAACTCGCTGCGCTCTGGCGCTCTGGGCTGTCACATCTTGTTGGGGTGCTGAGCCAATTCGCCACTGGGATTGCTTTTGGTGGGGGAACCAGCCAGTATAACCCTCTACAATGATCTACCTTGGCTTTGGGGGCACTGCTCATTTTTCAGGACACGGCCCCGACCACACTTGCCAAGGAGCGAATGAGCTCAAACTGACCCTGGTGGTCTGTGATATCCGCCTCAGAGGGAGTTTTTGGGCCTTGAGGCGATCAACAAGACTTTTTCGGTGTAAGTCCATGGCAGTAATTGGACGCTCAGTTTGGTTTCCCCAGGACTCCGACCCAGAGACTGTCAGTCAGCCATTTGAAAACCGATTGTGGCAGAAAAAAATGCCAAAAATTCTGTCAGGTCATTGGCAGTTTAGGATGGTTGATGTTGAAAAAATGACCCATCCAGCTGTTCATTTTTTGACCCCAAGAAGTTGACATGTTCCGTGGTCAAGCACACCTTACCCGTGAAGAAATCCAACCTGGGGAAAATCATCTGGGAAAATCATCGGGTCAGGATTCTGAGTGAAAAAGTCCTCCTACCATGTTTGCTTTCCAGACCACATCACCTGCATGCCACCACACCAATTCAATGGCCATTTCAGGATCCTAAATTGGAGGTACCTAGCATATATAAGGCCTATGTAAGGCCTATGTAAGGGGATATCCCAACAAAATATGGCTAACAATATGGTACTAACGTACCTCCATTTTAGGATCCTGGAATTCCCATTGACCAATGCGGCACTTTTCTGGCATTTGTCTACGTGAGTTTCTGGCATTCTCCGCGTTGAGTATAGAGGAGTTCCTTCCCACGCAAGCAGCCGCGTGCAGCGCAGTTGGCAATGTCACACACGGCTCCACGGCCTCCTCCTAGAGGTCCAAATTGGGGACTGGAGATCTGCGAAATTTAGATCAAGTATGTATGATGTATGTACATGTGTATATAATATAATATTGTGTATATATATATATATATTTATGTGGATGCATATATATATAATAACATAAATATATATTATATAATATCTGGATGTATATATATATATATATGTGTATATAATATAATATTGTGTATATAATATTGTATGTATATGTGTATAATATATATATATATATATGTGTGTGTGTGTTTACACAAATGTAAATGAGTACATTTAAAGAGCTGGATCCCGTATATATGCATGCATATGCACGCATGCGTATGCACGCGTATATAATATATATATATATATATATATATTCATTTATTTATGTATTTATGTATTTATTTATTTATTTACTTATTTACTTATTTATTTATTTATTTATTTATAATATATATGAATATGCATACACATGCATACATATATATATATACATGTGTGTGTGCATATGCATATGAACATATATATATATATACATGGGCATGTAAACACGATCTGCATGTATATGTGTAATAGTATATTCGATTCTATACTATGCATATCCACATGCATACAGGCAACCTGTCGTTCAGTTTATGGCCACGGCCACCATGGTAACGGCGTCCTCGCAACAGGCATTTGGCGGCCGCATGGACATACATGCCGTGCACAATGTGGTCCGGAACCTGCCCTGACGTGGGGCCGTTCATGATCTCAAACAGCACGCCTCCATCCACAGCCGACTCCTTAGAACTGAGACCTGGGGCCTCCCAGTGGAACATGATGGAACATGATGGAACATTGAACATGATACTTTTTAAGAATAAACTTAGTGAAGAAATGTGAACAAGATATCTCTCCTAACATAAAGATACGTAAAAACCATCTAAAAACTCGTTGAGTTTATGTGCCCAGAGTCCATCAGCATCGTTTGCATCGAGACTTTGTGATAGTGCGGCATGGTCGTTTCCAAGTGGTTGCAGGATTTCTCTGACATTTCCTCCAGGTAGGTGAAATTGTTCACAAGCTGATCTCGGTCCAAAGAATACCAGCCATTCACCTGGCGATGTTTGGCAAGTTTGAACCATTTTTTTTCAATTTCAAACATCTAGGCCCCGAAAGGTGAGATGAGTTCCCACTCAAAAACATCGCGTCATAGGCCGAGTCGGCCGAGCCACGTAGCAATAGAGGTCATCGAGTGGATAGAGGTGATCGCGGATCGTCAAGCTTTGATTCTCCAGAAATTTCAGCGTGACTTCGGTCTTTGGCTTGGGCCCGTCCGGTAAATATTTCTGGTACATGGGTTCAAACCTGAGTCATCAAGAGGTTTTTTACGTTGAAAAAGGTCCTTATTTTAAGGTCATTTTTGAACATGTGTGCACGCGTTTTAAACCAGATTTCCATAGAATCAATAAGGATTGTCCGAAAATGGGATGTGTATGTCTATTATATATATATATGATGTGTGTGTAGATTTATCTATGTATATGTATAATTACATATACATATATATATATATAACGTATAACATATATATATATATTGCAATATTATATATATAATATTATATATATAATATTACACACAGACCCTGAGGTTTGCCCCAGCCCAGAATAGCGTAAAAACCGGGGAATTCTGTACAACGTCAAACAACAGGAAGGATTTTATGTTCAATTATGTTGCTAGGGTGTTCACCAGAACATGTTGCTTCTACATATCATAAACCAGAACATGTTAGTTCTACATATCATGTGGCACTAACCATACAGTCATTGGGGTTTCTTATAGGGTTTCCAGAAGATATCAAAATCATCATCATCGCCATCATCGCCATCATCATCATCATCATCGTCGTCGTCGTCGTCGTCATCATCGTCATCGTCATCTTGGCTTGCCCGGACGCATGTTGCGAGTCCGGGCAAACCTCAGGGTTTTGCCGTATTGTATAAAGCATATATATACATATATGTGCAATATATAATATACATTAATACATATACATATGTATAACATATACATAAATACATATACATGTGTATATATATATATATTCCCAAATTTCCATTTTGATATGGAAAATGATCGTCAACCATCAAATTTGGGGGATCATATTTCTGTCAAATCCTGATGTTTTTTGGCCAAAGTCCTGCTCAAGTCCCCATATTTCGGACCATCCCCAGTCGATATCGATATTTCCAGTACTCAATCCTCGCGCGAAAAGCCAGATGTCTATACTCAAATCCCCATGTTTAGAGGCAGCATGAGGCAGCTAAAGACAACATGTTCATGGTCCAGTCCCCATTTTATCTGTCAACATCCCTTGAGCAAATCCTGAACAAAAGGCGGCCGAAAAAAACAAAGACCATTGCTGCGGTCAAATCTCCCATATTGGAGCTGTAAAATGATCAAACATGCATCAAAAATCACAATTAATAGGAAACCCATAGTTGTTTGGAGGAAAAAACACTCTACTTGACAGGAACACTGGACCATTGTTTGATATTGTTCTTCAATAAAATCTGCCTGGCAACTCCTTCGCGAAGCTCTTCGCCTCGCGGTTTCTGCGGCCCAGAGCACATTCGCTGGCCCAGCCACCCAGGAAACCGTAGGTGCACCAACCATCTTCACCGTAGCCTGGCAAGGATTGGGTACTGTACCATCCATGGTGTCAGGTCAATCCCGGATTAAGAAGCCCTGGTTGATTAATAAGCCTTGGTTGATCAATTGGAAGCCAAATTAATTTTGGGGTAGCCCGAAATAATGAGAATCCGCTTCAGTTTGTACCCCCCCCAATTCAGCAGCACGGGGCACGGGGTGCTGATAATCTGTGACATCAAGTGGGGCTCTTAATGCCCCTATCTAAGTGGGGTTATACCAGGAACTTGGGGGTGTTGCTTCATCAGTCACTGGTTTGGTTAAGGGAAAATCTCGAGGAAACCATAGTTTTCCGGAATATTCTGGGGTCCATTAAATTCGCCCTTAAACCCATCCAATGAATCAGTAGTTATCTACATGGCTATGGCTCAATTGGATACCCCAAACGTGCGAAGGGCACTTCAGGATGCCCGTTCCTTCCGGCTGTACCCTCTGTCTTTGCGCTGCAGCCAAGGCAAGCGCGTGTTTAACACACTCAAAATGTAGTAACTATCACAAGAATGACACACATTCATATTGTACTATTATTGTAGATACCCTCTGGTAATTTAACATAACTATGGAAAATCACCATGATTAATGGGAAAATCCACTATAAATGGTCATGTTCAATAGCTTTTTGTATGTTTACCAGAGGGTAGTTTTTTCTCGGAGCCCCATTTTTTTGGGCTGTGTCACATCCATGACAGTGCCCTAAACCGCACAGACGCCCAAGCTGCTGGCAACGACTTCTTCGATCGGCGCCTTGATCTCCTTCAGCGATGATTACCATCCCCCGGATTAACACAGACCCTGCCTACAGTACGGGGGTTGAAGATTGTTGTCCAGTGAAAATGGGCTATCTTCCGGGTCTGTGCATGTCTGTGCTAGTTTCAGGAAGGGTATAAGTCTGTATGAGTAGCTGAACCACAAAAATGGGTCAATGAGATGAAACGCACTGGAGATATCACTTGAAGACTAGCCAATCCGCATCAATGAGATCATCCACGATTCGGTGGCTTTATCAATACATGACCCCAAAATCCATGCTTTATCTCGCCATTTTCCCCATGAAACTCGCCAGTTACATGGTGGTCATCTCCCATTTTCAGATCAACCCATCATTGACTGCGCCCAACTGGTGTTCCTCCTCGCTGAGCTTGGGGACGCAAATGCCTTTGCTCTTGTCCGCGACGGGTTCGCTGAGATTTTTCGCTTGCTCCACGGCCTCGAGGTCGGCGCGTTGGCCTCGCTGGCCTTTCTTGCGCCACTGACTGTTGGTCTGCAGCAGGTGGCAGCTCTGCTGCGCCTAGAGCGGCTGGGGATATCGTTGACAGATGCGTCGGTCAAAATCGTGTCTGCTTGGGCCATGGGGTGGGCAACAAGATCTTCTTGCTCCCTGGATATGTTAGTTTTACTCTACCTACTTTAACCAGAATTTATGTGTGCATCTACAGGTATATATATATATATATGTGAATAAATACATATATTATTATTATTATTATTGTTATTATTATTATTGTTATTATTATTACTATTATTATTACTACTATTATTATTACTATTATTATTATTACTATTATTATTGTTTTTATTATTATCATTATTGTTCTTATTATTGTTATTATTATTATAATTATTATTTTATTGTTATTATTATTATATATAACATATATATAATATAATATATACATACATATTATAATATATATAATATATGTATATACATAATATATATATATAATATACATATAATATATAATATACATATAATATATAAAATAATATACATATAATAATATATATATATATATATTAGTTTCCGAGTTTGACCCAGAACACCAGAACATCCAGAACCAACCATTACGTTTTAATCGCCAGCCAATTCTTTCAGCATCTTTTTATGGGTGTATACAATCATGAACCCTGAGCGACATGGAACCATCATGGGCTGACCGGCTGAAGCACCTCGTCCGCGAGCGACACACCAAGCAATAAAAGAAGAAGCCACGCCATGGCCGTGGGGTTTCGGCCGGTCCCAAAAGAGAGCCACTGTGGTCTGCAAAAATTGCGGGCATCAGGAAGGCAAGCCGACTCACATGCAAATTGGTCTGTGGTTGGTGAAAATGCATGAAAATGGGGGTTCGTCTCAAAACGGGGACCCTTTGCATTTTCCCTAATCCAATTGCAATGTGCGTATACCTAATTTTGAACACACCCCAACATGTGTGGAAAACACGTGTTTTCATGGCTGAAATCTGCTGAGGGAGCACATGTCACCTTTGCTTGATGCCACTCCTAGCCTGCCGACCTAGGGGGATGTACGAAATCCGCACCGAAGGTGCCGATGCGATTTTTGTGGGCTCGCGTGATCCGGAAGCAATTGCAATAGCTATGAAGCTTTGGCTTGGGGGGGCCTTTATTGCTGTAGAACCCTGTGTTTTTCCACGTTTTTACAGGGACCTAAAACCGACCAAGTTGCCAAGTTTGGGCTCAACATGGCCCAACATAGGCCCAACATGGGCCCAACTTGGCCCAACATAGGCCAACATGGCTTCACATGCCTCACCGCCAATATAGGCCTAACATGGGCGCAACATAGCCAACATAGGCCCAACATGACCCAACATGGGCCCCAACATGAGTCCTACAAAGGCCCAACATAGAACATATGGGACCTTCAGAGCTAACACTGCGGTGCGGGCGGTTGTCGTCGCGAAGCAACCAGAATACTGGAGCGGGCTGAACAAAAATGAACCAACTGAACTGTCCCTCCCTTTTGTTTATAAATATGGGAGTCAAACATCCCCGAAAACTCACATTGAAAAGTGACGTTCTTGCTGTTCATCCCACGTTCTCTGAGGTTCCAGACCATCTCTCTATTCTTCTCCTCTCTCCTTGGTGCACTTTGGAATTGGTGGCATGTGGGTGGAATTCGATTCGATTAAACAAAGAAGAAATAAATTCATCAAAAGATATGCGGATGTTATGCCCAAGAAAGTCAGGGATTGACTGCAAAACATCGTTTCTTTTGTCGCCGACACACAAGCAGTATGCATCCAACATGAAAATTTAACATCTTATCTTTTCAGACTGTTGATATCAACGATATCCCCATGATTTTCTGCTAATACGTATATATATATGTGCATGCATGCATGCATGCATGCATGCATGCATCCATGCATGTGTGTATGTATGTATGTATGTATGTATGTATGGATGCATGCATGCATGCATGCATGCATGTGTATGTATGTATGGATGGATGGATGGATGGATGGATGCATGCATGCATGCATGTGTATGTATGTATGTACGTACGTACGTACGTACGTAGGTATGTATGTATGTATGGATGTATGCATGCATGTATATATGTACGTATATGTGTATGTGTATGTGTATTGCATGCATGCATGCATGTATGTATATATGTACGTATATGTGTATGTGTATGTGTATTGCATGCATGCATGCATGTATGTATATATGTACGTGTATGTGCATGCATATTTGTATATGTATGTGTATTTGTATGTATATATATATATATATGTATATATGTATAATATATATATAATGTATAGATATATATAATATGTATATATGTATGTATGTGTATATATATATATATACATAATATGTATATATATATAATATGTATATATTTATATGTATATATGTATATATGTGTATGTATATACATATTGTGTATGTGTATAAATATGTATGTATATACATGTGGTGTTTCATCTTTTGAAATTGAAACACCCGTTAGTGCCCATACATCTTGCTCTGACATTTACCCGTCGCAAATCAGAACAGATACCCCGGACATTACATTACCGCGAAATGGATGAAAATGGGGTCTAGCCTCCGATGCGACAAGCGTGAAAGTCCTTCACTACCCATCACTGCGTGCCCCTTTTGTGGGTCAAATGTAATGGTCAAACAGCTGGTATCCTGGGATCAAAAGCTCCTACAGATTTTGGGGTGCAAGTGGTTTTGACCTATCTCAATTCTCCACGGTGTGTGGTAAACAAATGTCATGTTGTCTCCCAATGCCAATTGGCTGAATCCTCACGATTGCCGGCAAAATGTTCTAGAATTGGAGTAAACTCATCAATAATCATCAATAATAAATCATGATCAATAATATTCATCAATAATAATCATGATCTAGGTTCTACCCCATTTTCGTTGAAAAGAAAACCCAGCTTCCCGCATTGCAACTGAGGATATTTTCTTGGAATTTGTCTATGTCCCCTAAAACACCCCGGAACAAAGCTATCCAAGGCTATTCTGAGCAGAATAGTAGTTACAATAGTAGTTACAGTAGTAGCTACAGTAAATAATGATAATAATGGTATAAACCAATGGTATATATATATAGTAGTTACATGATAGTTACTATCATTGTAATTCCAATTGTAGTTAATTATAATTTAATTGTACTTCTATCATACTAATAACAATAAAACTTACATCATAGTTAGCACAATTGCAATTCCCAATTAATGTCCCGTTTTTTTCTAATGAAGAAATTGCAGTATTGTTCGCCTTGCAATTCCCATCTCGGGCCATGGAGATCATTGGGGAAATTCCCATCTCAGTGATGTGTGGAATATCCCAAGTTTCATGATGTGTGGAATGGCAATGGATCAGAAACTGTTTTGGTATGTCAGAAATGGCTTCCATTTCATGTTAAATATGTTTACCTTTATCCTCCATACCCCAAGAAAAAGTAGGATCTTAAAAATAACCCGGTTATTGGAGTGAAATGCAGGTTTTTGATGATTTGAGATATCAGCAAACTATAATAAAGGGGTACTAAGGGGTATACTCATCTATACACCTCCCAAACCACCATCATTTCCTCCCCGTGGCCTTTTCAATCTTTTCGCGGTGATCAACATGCCCTTCGAGCTGAGCAACATTCGAATAGCTGGGCTCTCAGTCAAAACAACCTGGGTTATACACATGTGATAGCAACTGGCCACTGTTTTTTAAGATTATATATCTCAATCCAAAATGAGACCCATGTTTCTATAAGCTGCACGTGCAGCAATCAAACTACGTTGAAGTGTCCGAAGCACTTGGAGCCTTGGACTGACCCTACGGCTTATCCGGCTTGGTCTTCCAATATAATCCTCTGACGGTTGGGTCGACCAAGCCAGAGGATTTGGTACAAAATCTAATTTTTTGGCAGCATCTTTCAGATCCCATGCAATGTGGTGCAGCCTGTGTAGGTTTGGCATCATGAAAAAAAGTCTCCTGGAGTTTTGGAAGGCTTCTCTCGCCCCTCTCCCGTACCACATCAAAAAATTTAGTCCATAGTCAGCGATTTCCAGGGCAGCTGCGGACGGTATCCACAGCTCATAGCTGCACAGCCCTTTCAAAATTTTTTCAATCGAAACAGAGCATCGGTAGGCAATGGTCAAAAGTCTGTCTGAACGAACTTCCTCCGCATACGCATTGCACTCAGCAATGAACCATTTGTTCAACACACGTGTTGTGTGCCCCTTTGACCAAACCCCTGAAGGGTAGCTTGTCGTAGTTGGCCAGCTGAGGTTCTCCTTGCTAAGTTTTCGTATGTGAGGTTTCAGTCTCATTCTGTCACGCCAAATCTGGAAGCGTTCTGTCAATAGTTCCAGTCGTTTGTCGACACCACCTGCAAAAATGCAGCTTGTAGCAAGAACAATAATTGCTGTACCCAGGAATGTCTTTCCACAACCAATGTGCCATGTGTGGAATAAATCCCATGAGAACAACTCTGCAGGATCATTTCTCATATGTGGCAATTGCAGCAAGCATGGTTCAGTAATGAAAGGCGACTCAGTGTTCATGGAAGGTTCCCATGGTGGCGGAATGCTTTCAAAATCTTCCCAAACACATCCTGGACGGTCTGCCAAGCACCTGTGGCAAATCCCTTTGGGGATTGTTGTCTGTGAGGCTCTAGCATGCTTGGCTGCATTGTAAAACGATCGGGCCAAATGCCCAGCACGTTGAATAAAGGGCCAATCGCCCATCACGTTCACGATGCAGAAAAAATACCTTTGCCCATCCAACGGGTTGACAATGCCATGTTCAAAAAGATGTCGCAAGTCTTTGGCAACAACATTCAGGAGACCTTCATAAACATCAGATTGGAAGCCACCATCATCACATTCATCATCTTGACCAGCATTTTCATCCATGGAATACATGGACTTTGGCAAAATTCCCAGCAGGAAACGTGTAACCCAAGTGGATTTCAAGTAGTTCAGTTTGTGAACATCATCCTTGTTGCTCTTGCGGCTTGTCCGTATTCCGTATCCCAAAATGCTGTGAGCTGCCAACACAAGCACTGCTGACTTGCGAAGTCCACGGCCTTCATCACCGTGCAAGAGCAATCCACAGCATCTTGAAAAGTCAAAACCAGGGCGACCAAAGACTTCGTGGCTGGGTCTCATCTTTTTGAATCGTTCCCAGAATAGAGTCCAAGTTTGTTGACATTTGTCCATGTCAGGTGAATCAAGTCCAGCAAGGTGGTGCCATAGGTTTCGGCTGAGCAGGAATTGTGCCCATGCAGTCATTTTGATGTAGTGAATCTGTTCCCGGCCAACTTTAAAGGTTGACATCTGCACCGGCAAGGTGAGCTTGAATTTTTTGGTCAATCTATGTACATCACGTTCTGAATTTTTTTCTCCCATTTCAGCTAGCCTCCCCAAACTAGACTTTGAAACCTCTGGGACCTCTTCCGCGACGGCCTTTGCAGTCCGGATTGCCACAGCACATGGCACCTTAGGGCCAGAGGGTTTCTTGTAAAAACAAACACAGATAAAACATGATAAAAACAGTGGGCCAGTGGGGTTGATATAGAAATTTATGATATAAATAGAATTAAATAGACGTTGTTGGCTTGGTCCAATCACATCCAGGTTACTCCAAACTAACTTCGTAAGATTTTCTGATGGAAATATTGGATTGAAAGTGCATGTCAGGTGTTAGCATATGTCAACTAATCCCAGTCAAGAAAGACATTCGTTTGTGGCGGTGCCGCCCCTGCGCTGAGTTGTGGACACCATGGCCTATTTCTTGGACGAAGCTCTTCAATCCTCGTCCGGCACCTGGCAAGTGCACGGGTTTTAAGCTGACAAGTCTTGTGGGTAGAGATAAGATTGGGGAAAGCAGACTGCAACCAATCCTTTTTTTTCCGAACACCCAGGTCCCCAAGGATGTTCGAGCTTGGAATTTCCAAACATATTGAGTAGGACCACACATGGTATGTGGTTAGAGTCAGCTGAAGCTCTGACACTGCATCGGTTTTGATTGGTATCAGTGTGGCTGTTGAATGAGGTCCCAAGCCAAAAGTGCAGTGCAGTGCGCAGAGCTTGGATATGGGCATGGCTACCCGGACTTGGCTGCCTGATCGCTTCACTTGAATTTGAAGGAATGGTGGCCAAACAAAATGAAAGCATTATATAAGTCAAATTCACATAACCTATGACATCATAAATCCTATAGTTTCTTAATCAAAAATAATCAAAACACTGGCCCAACACATCCTTCAAGGGCTGAAGTTCGAAGAGACGGCATGGCATTCTGCCAAAACATTGGAAAACATGTTCATTTCTTCTTATGTTTTTTGTTCTCACTGCGGACTCTGCGGGCGGGCTTGGTAGCATCGGAAGCATCAGGTTTCTTGCTATCAGAGTTTTTGCCAGCTTCCTTCTTGTCGAAAAACTGCTTCGATTTCCTGATAGCATAAACCATGAAATCTGTTGAAACGATTCTTGAATGAATTGGTGAACTGGCTGTTCAAAAGATCATTCCAATCTCCTCGGAACCTGAGGCCAGTGCTTCACCTTCTGCTCTGCAGCAGTGGCACGAGAGGACCTCAAACGGGCCCATGTCTTGGAGTTGAGTAGGGCTGACATGGGATAGCATGTTTGAAATAGTCAAGAATAAAGCATTCTAATTTGTGGGTCCACTGTGTTTTTTTCTTTGCTTCAATTTCAGCCAGTAAAGATCAAATCCAATTTACTGAGTTTCAGACACAAAAGTGGCTGCGTTCATCTTCTGGTGCGCTGATTTCCACCACCTGACATCAAGAGAAAAACACTTGGGCCCGATATCGTTTGGGGAAGTAAATATATTCCTGACAGACGACCACTGGTCTGAGACATGGACTCCTTCCCATATCCAGCGTTTTCGCCCTTGGCCATCTCCTCGTTGAGAAGATCGTACTGGCTCTCCACTTGCGTGATGTGATCTTGCAAGATCTTCAGTGACCTAGGCATAGTAAACAAGATTGGTCGGAATTCTTGAACGTCGATATCAGGGTTTCAAGATGCCTTTCATATGCATGTTAAGTGGTATAAGACTAGGGCTGATCTGTCGATTCAACCTTGTAGTTGTCCCGGATATCCCGACGAAGGCTTTTCAATTTGGTCGAAAGCCGCAGGAGTGAATCCATGAAGCGCTTCACATGTTGCCGGTTCTGGAGGCCAGCTTGGAGGGGGACCGGGTTATGGTCAAAGGGCGAATGAAATTGTATAAAATATTGAATCCAACCCCGCAGTCCTGATCGGCGGTGGCTGCCTCGGACTCTGCTGGTTTCTTCTGACCATTCGAGTCAGCAGCAATGGCGGGCTGCTGACAGGGCATGGCTGCTTTGATTTTATCAAAGCATCCCTCTTCCAAGTTCACCGGACCAGCAGCCTCAAGAACAAGTTGTAGCTTGAAATGATTACCATTGCTTACCATTCTTACCAAAGAAGGAGTTACCATTACACTGAGCTTCAACCAGTGAAAAGCGACAATTATCGTTTGAAGCAAGCCTTGCTTGTTGACTTGTGCATCTCGGACATTTCGTGCTCCTCCTCGTAGCTCCCACGTTCACGCACCGTCACCCAGTACTCAGTGATGCCGTCATACATTTTCTTCCTGCGGTCGAGCATATCTATATAGATATAATTTGTTTGCATGCATTTGCATTTGTCAATAACATATATGATGATCTGTTGCAAGCTCTAAAAAATTACAATTCCCGGGGGTAATTTGTTGAAACCTAACAATGGGTTCCTGAGCACCCAAACTCTGTGTCCTCACATGTGTTTCAGCACGAGTAGAATCGCCGCAGTAGGTCTTTGCTGCAGTGATGCGGGTCCTAGGCAACAAGGTTGAATAATGTTGTAAGTACCAAACCAGTGTCAACATTTGTGTGTCCCATCCATGTGTTTTATGTGAGCCTAGGGACGCAGGCCATTTGAGGTCAGTTTTCATCTCAGATTCACTATACCATCTCTGGTCTTTCTTGACGCTTACCTTCTTCCGGGATGTGATGATGCGCTGCATCTCATCCACAAACTTCAACTGGGAGCAAGAAGGGGTTTTAATGATCTATAACAGTATAAGACACCACTGCAACTTCATCTTGTGTTAGTGTGCGACACTGCTCACAGAGTATATACTAAAAATAGATCCTGTAGATTATAATTGAACATATTCAGCCGAGTTTGTTATTGAAATTGGGTTTTGATTTTGGCCCCGCCTTGTCGAAGTTCACCTCTTGGAGGGTAATGGCCATTTGCTCCTTTTCCTTGGTTCCTTTGTTCCACTCCGTGCCAACCCATGCTGGTACCGACAGGTCAGTTCTTTTGGACTTTGGAGCCACCATCCTTCGGATCCGTGCCTTGGCAGCGTTCATGAGAAGTTCCTGAGCTGCCGGTTGCTGCGGCTGATAGAGTTTGGGGTCTGCTGGTAGGTGGCCTGTTGTAACATGTCTAGCTAACTGTTTCAGCACGTTTAAACTTTCTAGCTTTTTGCAACTTAAGAATCTCGTCGGGTAAGAACTCGCTTCTTCTTTCCATTTGATGCTTTGTCACCATCATTCTCAACAGGGGGCGCCATCTCATCATTACCATCATCAGACTTTTTGTTGGCAGGGCTGTCAGGTTCCATTTGCTCAGTTTTGATCTCGGGCCCCAGTGCCAGCGCAAGTTGAACAGAAAGATCATCCACCAGCACCTTAGTATGAGTCATCAAAGTACAACCCCTTGGTTCATCTTATTTCGATTCAAAATTCAAAACGGAAGTTATGTGTCCGCCGGTGTTAGATTGCAATGTTTCTCAGGCAGCCACATCTGCACCTTCCGTACACGGCATGTAGCCATCGGTCTTGCAGGGTTGATCTTCAAGAAGCTCTGTGTCCACCTGGGACCGATGTGGCATACTGGAAATTCAATTAAAGGGGAGAATAATGTTCAGATACCACTCCGTTTGTGAAAAAAGTTCACTTTAGCATCACCATCTTGAGGCATGAACTCGGTCTAAACCTTCAGAACCACTGGATAACTCTGGTCCAGTTGGTGTGTCGGGTTCCTCCGTGGAAGTTCCATCAGGTGCAGACGCTGGAGTAGAGGCCTGGGGCCAGCGGGCGATGCCACAAGGGCTGAAGGGGGTTGATAGAAATCCAACATATTTTCTTTACAAAACTGGTTGCTATTTCATACTTCATCGAACTGTGGAGTTTAAGATTCAGACGGGTTGGGCAAGGATTTCCGGAGTCGTTTCATCATCGGAATCCAGCTCATTGATCTCCAACTGAAGCTCCTGTGGCTTGTGGGCAGTACAGGTGGCTTCAGACAGCATATCATCCATGCATACAATAAAATTGCATATGTTATCACGGGTTGGAATCCTGTATTTGCTTCATGATGTCATCCTCAATATCAGCCATGGCATCCGCCATCACATGCTGGTACCCCTCTTCAAGAGTACCACAAGACCAACGCTTAGACATGTCTCCGCACTGATCAGCACAGGGGCGCTTGGGCAGAGTGTCTTCCAACTGAATTTTTCACTTTGCGTCATCCAATGGCCCAACAAGAAACTTGAAGTGTGTATAAATCACAGCGTTGGCACCGAGCCATGTTTTTTTTCCCCACATGCGAGTCTGTAGACTTTAAGTCAGCAGTTCCGTGGGGCACACCACGGCCAAATGAATTTGACTAATGGTAATGGTCACCAAAAGCATACCAATGATCGACAAAAGTCGACTCGGTGCCTTGCAAATCCCTGCAAATCTCACATATAAATATCCCAACTTTTGATTACGGGGTTTTACGGGATGTTTATGGGAAATTATGGGATGTTTATGGGTTGATTACGGGTTGCCAAAAACCTGGTTTTTGGAATTGTCGGGATTTTTACGGGGTTTGAACGGGTAAAATATGGGTTCAGATGGGAAGAATATGGGATTTGCCGGGAAGAATATGGGATATCCCAACTTTTGAACCATCAAAATAAGTTAAAAACTGCCCGATCCCAATGTCGTCCGGGAATACGGTATATTGCCTAGTTCGAGATTCGACCATTCTAGGAAGATTGCAGGATTCCACCAGAGTTTCGGCAATTTGAAGTCACTTTCAGCGACTAAATACGGAAGAAGGTGGCGGGAGAACAGCCGCCCAGTAATCAGGGAGTTCCAACCCCTTCCCACACCGTAAGTAATCAATCACCGGTCCAAAGTCGGCCTCTGCGAACAGGCCTTCATCCATCTTTGTGGACAAAACTGTTTCAGGACCTGGTGGAACGGGCGATGGGTATGAGTGGTGGACACGGGAGTTTATCAAGTCACCGCGGTGCTTCACAATTGCCTCTCCAAACTTCATTGGATAATGCCTTAGTTTTGCATCATTTGCATATCAAGCTGGTTTCACAACCTTCAAAAAAACTAAAGGGGGGTCGACCAAGAAAAAACATAATTGTGCAAGTAGTAATTGGAGATCAAGATTCTCAGTGGAACGAAGTGACTTCGTCCCATGGTATCGTAGTACTCCCTTACTATCCCTGTATTTGCGGGCTGTCTCGAATGTGGCTTTCATTCGCTTCCAACCAACGTCAAGTTTAGTGATGGCCGTCCCGTTGCTCCATGCGTATTGGCGCTTCGGGCTCCCAGCACCATACATACACATCCACCATCCAACTCGGCGAACCTTGGCTAATGACTGATTTCTTTTATATTATACCAGATAAAGTTATACTTGCAAAGAAGACCGGTCGAATTAAGCATACTTTGAACTTAAAATTTAGATAGGTAGCTGCAAACTCACCATAGAATTCGTACATGGCATTCATAAAGTGGAGCCATGTTGGATAGAATTCCATCACTGAACTCCCAGGCTGCTCCAGGCACCATACTCCGTGGCAAGCTGTTACCACGGCCAATAGGCAAATTGTCCTCCAATTTCTGATCACGGGAACAAATATACAGTTGGAACCATCCCCCATGCATACAATATGAAGCCAGATGAATCATTATCATTATTGTATAACATATATAAACATGGATATTGTTGGGGCTTGTGACTTTGAACCACCCCAATCCTTTCAAGCATCATGTTGCCAAATTTCGTAGCCGTCTTTGAAACATCGCCTATACTGCTGCATGCCGATCTTTTGGAGGTCCCACAATTAATGCTCACCCAAGTCGAACACTTGATGCCAAACCAGGACAGGAAATTCCCTGCACGGCCCTTCATGGCGTAGACCACGCCAAGCCTGGCAGAAGGAGCGGTGGAAAGTTGTGGGGCACTCTGGGCAAAACAAAAACATAGGCAGTACCAAATACTTTTACGGATGTGCTAGTATCTAGGCACCTTCAAGCAGTGAGGAAATCCAAATTTTATCCGAGTAACGCAAACCCAGCGGGGGTCAGCAGATCATAGTAATTGGAATTTTTACCACATTTTTTGGTCTTGGCACGGTCAAAGTAGAGCAAATCAAATTTCGCAGCAACGTGTCCAGCCCTCCGCATAGCGGTGGTGCATGCCGCCCTTCCGGCATAGTATTCCAACCACTCGAACTCCTGTAGCACAGGCAAGGGGAACAGTCTTAGTTGGGAAGTTTTTAGATTCATTTGTATTCAAAAGACACTGCATCTATGTTGCATAGCCTGCCTCTTCCAGTGTGTACAGGCCCTTCGTGAAATAAATCAAGACCACGATGAACAGGAATTCCTGATTATTTTTATCTTCGTGGTGCCACACCCCAAAGGACACACATGTAAACAGAATGGCAAAATTGCTGTACCGATTGCAGATTGCAGTTGAGATTCTCTGCAAACACCCAGGCGGCTAAGGGCCCACAGAAGGCAATCCAAATTGGTCTCCATTGGTTTTCAGGAACTAGCACCTTCTTTGATTGAGCCACAAAACTCCAACTAAAAAGGTGTTTGTAACATATCATCCAAAGTGGTATCAAAAAATGCGAAATCCTCACTTCCCATGGCATCCAAAAACATGGCAGGACGACTGCGGCTTTTGGAAATCCGCCTCCGCACACGGCGAGCGCGTGACACATGAGGAGCGCCTCGGGGCTGGAGAGATGGCTGATTGGGACTTTTGGGATCAGGGTGAATACTCTCAGGAATGTTTGGAAAGGATCATATTTTGATGGTATGGTGGATTTTAAAAGGCCAATGCTTGAGATACAACAGTCTTCATGTCGATGCATCTTTTTTTCACCACGGCCCGGCATTGAAGCTTATGGCCTTGTGCAGGTTGACACAGGCTAGGCGCTTCCCCAAGTACCCCACACAGCCAGCAGCAATGCCACGTAGCACCACTAATGAACATCAAGAAAATAAACCAGAGTTTTGATAGATTACCATGGGAATATTCAAATGGTATTCAAATGGTTAATATTAATGATTACTAAATATTGTTTCTGGCTTTTTACTGGCTGTTTACCCACTTGAGGTTTCAAGCGCGGGGCTCCACACAAGCTTTGATTGATGATTTCCCGTAATACCATTTCTTCTTTGAAATTTGTACCACAAGTGAATCCTGGATTCACAAGTTCGCACACTCAAAAAGGTGTCTCAATCAACATCATTGGCGAGTCGGATCAACGCATGACGGCCATGTACCTTTAGATCCTCAGTCATTTCGGAGATCATCGCTTCTGTTAAGTTCGGCAGCTTCTCGGTCATCATGTGGGCCTTCAAGTCAGGAATGAATAGGGATTCGAAAGGGGTTTGTAATTCGATACTTCATTAAGAATTTTTGGTGTCTTAAAATCTACAGACAACTATTTAGAAAATATATCCAGCAGCCCAGTCAAGCTACAAGGTGAATCGCAGCAGCCACTGCAATCAACAGTTTGACACGGGGTTCACCAGGGCAAGCACGATGGAATGCAAAGGTGGTGATATCACGGCTATCACGGCCAAACTGCCACTTGAGCCCGCATGTATTTTTGGACCAATAGACATTCAAGCTCCCCCGACCCAAATTCCCAGTGGTAGTACGGACAGCTTCCTTGAAAGAATCAAGGTCAAGAGTTGTGTCAATCATCTGGGTGAACTGCATCATTTGCTCAGGGATGGGAGTATCATCTCTGATCACATACAAACCACATGCCTTTGAAGCCTTTGACTTCTTGGGAACTGCAGGCTCCTTCATCGTAGATGGGGCCTTCTTGGATTTCTTGGGTTTGCTAGCACCTTTGCTGGGTTTGGCAGCTTTGTCCACCTTGGCCTTCGGAGCGGCCTTCTTCTGATGCTTCTGGATGTTCTTGGTCTTTCCTTCGGCCTTTCCAGCACGGCGACGTGGAGGGGGGGCATGCTCATTCATCTCACTACCCTCTTCATCCTTACCATCATCATAGTTTTCCTCCATGTCAATGTCTGAAACCTCTTCATCCTCAACATCACGTTTTCTCTTCACAGCCTTGGATTTGGTGACTTTGCGCTTGGGGCCCTTCGGCTTGGAACCACTCACACCCTTCCCACGGCCACGTCCTTTGCTACGTCCTTTGCCACGTCCTTTGCCACGGGCACTCTGGGGCGGCCTCTTCAAGCTGAGTTGATCTCTGCGTGTCACAACCTGTGCAGGGATAGGATCTATGAGAAGGCCATTGATTGCTTAGGCATCCCGGCATCCCTATCGTTTATAAACACGAACAATATAGGAGCAAAACATAGGGTGTGTTTACGTTCTGAAAGAAAGCTGGTGTGTGTTTACTTTCTGAATGCAGGACCTTGCTAGCTGCTTCATCATCGGCATCGGCAACTTCACAAGGCTCGGACTCTGCTGGCTCTGGGTCATCTTCGCAATTGTCGTCCCACCAACCCTCTGGGACTGGTGGTGGCTCTTTGGATTTGTTCACCCGACGACGTCTGGGTTTGGGAATTGCAGAATCATTGGCATCTGGGGTAACTTCATCAGCAGGTCTTCCACCAGAAGTAGTGGTGATACTCTTCTGGGCACTGGTAGATGATGGGGTGTGTGTTGACTCACTAGATTCAGGGCTGTTCTTGTTGCCCTCACCCAAAATCAACGTAGTCCCCAACTTTGAAACAGTTTCAAGGTTCTGGTACTTTCGCCTCTTACGGGTCACATCATCGGAGGAAACAGGTTTTGATGGAGTAGCAGCAGGAACGGGAAGCTCCATCACATCCACGGGCTGTGTATCCACATTGTCGGTAGCAATGGTTGGTAAAGATGATGGTGATGACGTGTCTCCTATTGCACATGGCAGTCGTATGTTGTGGAGCTATTCTGTTTACCCATGACGTCAAGGGCCAAAAATTAAAACATATTATAACATACGTATTCTACCATATTATTTCGATGATCTTTCCGGGGAAAACACATGTTATATGAAGACCCAAACCCTTTCCTGGAATCTTCATTGCCTTGTCAAAGTCTGGACCCAAATCCTTGGCCACATGATCCCCACGACCTGCTTTCGGAGCAACTTTCTTTGCATGGATCCTTGGGCAGCCAAGGGGCACTGTATGTAATGAATGAACCATGGTTCGTTGGGCATGCTTGCATGTTTACGGACTAAGTACATCTCGTTGAACCTGGTGAAATTGGATTTTGAACAGAGCGATCAGATCACAAAATATGTGCAATATGTCGTCTAGTGTCTCTGCAAGTTGTTCCTTCATCTTGTGCAGCTTCTCGAGAAGAACTTTACGAGCAAATGCTTTTTGACCAGCACCTAAGTTGTAGAGTTTTTGAAATCTAATATTAATAAATTAAAATAAACCGGGGGTCTTGGAGTCAGTGTTGCCAAACATCCCCAAACCAAAGCTAGCAAGTATCACCAATAGAAACCATATTAATCTATTATCTAGGCACGTGTTTCCTTGTCCACCTTCGCCTCAGCACCCGGTTCTGTGGCAGGTTCTCCCGCCACAGATGGCTTCGCCGGTGGATCGGCTGCTGGTGCAGGACCCGGAGTGGGTTCAGTGGCTGTTGGAGGGGCACAGGAATGATCACCCTTGGATCCTGTTGGAACAACTGGTTGCGACCCCGAAGATGGTAGTGGGGCAGGCTCAACATTTTCAAGGGGCGCCGGTTCTGCCTCAGAATCGGAAACATCTTCGTCGGTGTCCTGGAGATTGGGCCCACGACTGTCAGAGAATAAAAGGAAACTTCTTCAACATTGGTACCATTGATATCAGCATGAATTGCAAAGCTGTCACGCATGTAATGAAAATTGTAAGTAACTTACTGTAATGAAATTTGTTTTAGCGTATCTCCGTTCATATGGAAGAAAGTCCAGACCAGAAAGAAATTCTGAATCATGGTTGTGGGAAAGCTTTCTAGACCAGAAAAAAATGAATTTGGGTCCTCAAGTGATTCCACTGATTGCTTCTTCTCTTCTTTGCGACGAATCTCAAGCACCTCTGCCTGCAAGGCCATTGATTTTTTTGAGGTGACTTGTTTGCTTACTGATCTTCTTCAAAATGTTGAAAAATCGAATTGTACCACTACAAATTTTGCAGCCCAGCCTCAAGTTCTGGTCTGAGGATTAAAACCATGTCTTGGAAGTCATGGTCCTTGGAAGCCGCAACTTCGATAAAGTAAATTGCTTTCTATTGTACCGTACACCCTAACTTTCGGGAAGTAGACCCAAACATTAAAAAACCAAACCTTTGCTGATCTAAATGCTGAGAATCTTTTGAAACATCAGATCGGTTTGCCTTGCGTTTGATGAATCTCAACATAGTCCTAAGGTCCCATGCATCGTCATCTACTTGGCTTTCTGCCACATCCCGGTTCGCCTTGGTGTAAGTATCTTCAATCTCAACTCTAAGGGGTCGGATCTCGGGCAGCTTAAGCCTGCAAGCAAAGAACCTGTGCAGAAGCGGTGTCAGAACTTCGAAGTTCTGTTTGCATTCCTGGATTGATGAGTCACACCCATTCTTGGACACCTTTAGCAACGTGTTGCCTTTTCGAAGGCCATCACGAATTGATTCCACCTCATCCCAAGCCTTTGATAAGTCGGTCAAATCGAAGGCATCCCCCATGGCTTTCGCTCAACCCTTTCCAAATCAGCTGAGCCCAAACACCTATAAAACATGAAGGTTGTCTCGCTGAGATCATACATGAGTGCATTGGTTTCAACATCGCCCCGCTTTGCCAGGATCCACTGAGAACTGAGTGTCCCAACGTGGCATGGATCAGGGGCGGGACATGCCGCCAAAGAAAAAATAGTCTCATGTGTGAGACTTGAGCGGGAACGGATGGGATTAAGGCAGTGGATTGCAATGCAAATCATCCTTCAGGAAGGAAAAGTAGGATATCCAACTTTTTGTGTTGATATGCAGGTTATTTCGCCATCTTGATAAATTTGCAGGTTCTTACTTCAAGTCTTGGTTTTTTCCAGGTTTTGGAAGCCTAAGGTATATCGTATAATATCGTCGTGTTCGTAAAGCTTTACGATAAACCACCCATGTTGTGGTATAGAAATGTATAAAAATCAGCCACAAAAATGGGTCATTGGGGATGGTGACTGGGATGCCAGCCAGGCCACTCTACTTGTTCCACGATCAAGGCGAGTTCTCGCTTCTCTAAAGCGTGTCGCTCCTGTTGCAAAAAAAGTGTCGCGGGGCCTTTAAAAAAGCAACGTAAGTCTTTTTAGAGCCATGTTATTGGGGGTTAACTTGATTTACCGCCAAGCACCAAAAAATATGAAATTAACATGATTTAACCGCCGAACATAGGATTCAACTATTAAAAATAGGATGTAACGATCAAACATAGATCATCTTCCCATGGGTTTCAGCATGGGAAAAACTGGACCAAAATCTGTGGTCCAAATCATCCATTTTTTTATAGGATTTTCCATGAAATAAACCATCCAGCTATTGAGGTATCCTCATTTTAGGCATCCCCCACATGCTTCAAGATGAAAACTGGAAGAGTTTCTGGCCAAATGGACGGCCGTCTTGGAATCTGGATTCAACAAACCAACAAAAAGCTGTGTCAAAAGGGGCCTTCCCATCTACCCCATGGTTTCGCCCATTGTTTGAATCGGAAATGCACTGAATTCCACCTGGATGTGCTCGCGTTCAATTCTGAACTCCTGGCGCCCGGATGTGGCTCGACAAAGTTTCCATAAGTTGACAAATCTTGAACACTTGTATATAAGTAATGTGGGTACCCTCTGGTAATTTAACGTAGCTATTGAAAATGGCCATTTTTAGTGTTTTCCCATTAAAAATTGTGATTTTCCATAGTTACGTTAGTTTACCAGAGGGTAATGTGGGTAAAACAATCATAAACAAGCCATGACTGGGAAGGGTTAAAAATGATAAAAACATACCAGCCTATAAAAATGGTGATCACTGGGGGATGGTTTCTGTTTCACTGTTTTACCCACATCATAGATATGTTTTAGTGATTAATAAGAATGTCTATCTACAGTGATTAACAATGGGATGATATAAATAATTAATATCCATCTAATTGTGATTAATATCCATTTATTGATAATTATTTAACCATGTTCATCTAATATCTATAAACTAGTGATTAATAATGGGATGTGTTTTTTCGGATTTACCCTTTGAGACTTAGCCAGTCTATGGAATCTCCGACGGCAGCCATCTGTCAAGTCTTGGACGTAAATCCCCAAAAGTCACATAGAAAAAAATCCAAATCCAAGTCCTGCTATATACATATGTATATATATATATACATACATATTGAATTATAATATATATATATACATGTATATATATATATTATGTCTCTGTCATGCAAAACTCCAATCTTTCTTCAGGTTGTTTCCACGTTTCTCCACCATGTTCCCCTCATGTTTTTCGCTCGACCTCGCCTCCTGCAGAGTGGCGACGTCGTGTTTGAACTTCTCGTCCAAGGCCAAGAGTCTGGCAACGGGATGGCCGAGAAATATCCATAAATTGGTTGAGTTACCTATTGAAAATGAGCAAAAATCCTGATTTTCCAGGCAAACTATGAAATTACTAGGGTTTTGGTGATGTTCTGGTGATTTGAATCTGAAAATGTTGGATATGACACCAAAACTGCAGTGTTTTTCCAGGAAAATAATGATTAACCAGTGGATTTACAAGGAATTTGAATGGATTGGGGGTTTAATCCGCCGACCCCAGCAATCTGCAGGGGGAGCGCGCCCGAGAAAAAGCTTTTCCAGGATTCTGGGCGCTTTCCAAGAGCTTTTCTAGTGGCTTCAGAAAGCAACGTTAGGCACTAGCCTGC
>Ga0126342_10000546_pt1 | contig 42308 bp, 37 predicted proteins | sample Cyp1metagenome_FD_92528 | JGI IMG/M metagenome (GOLD analysis project Ga0126342, IMG submission 92528) | Coral microbial communities from Lord Howe Island, Old Settlement Bay, Australia - Cyphastrea 1 metagenome | ecosystem: Host-associated > Invertebrates > Cnidaria > Coral ...
TCGCACGTACGTTCACTCGCACGCATGTCGTTCACACACACGTTCATACCCCCGTTCATGTCACTCGTCACTACACGTACGCTAGATAACAAAAATATTTTTACGAGACTTTAAAAAAGCTAAGTAATATATGTATGTATGTTTGTATGTATGTATGTATGTACATATGTATGTATGTATGTATGTATGTATGTAATGTATGTATGTATGTATTCATGTATGTATGTATGTATGTATTCATGTATGTATGGAATGTATGTATGTAATGTATGTATGCATGTATGTATGTATGTATTTATGTATGTATGTATGTATGTTGGTATGGTATGGTATGGCAAGGTAATGCAATGTAACGCAATGTAATGTAATGTAATGTAATGTAATGTATGTATGTATGTATGTATGTATGTATGTAATGTATGTATGTATGTAATTAATGTATGTATGTATGTATGTACGTACGTACGTACGTATGTATGTATGTATGTATGTATGTTGGTATGTTGGTATGTTGGTATGTTGGTATGTTGGTATGGTATGGTATGGTATGGTATGGTAAGGTAAGGTAAGGTAATGTAATGTAATGTAATGTAATGTAATGTATGTAATGTATGTATGTAATGTATGTATGTAAAGTAAAGTAAAGTAAAGTAATTTAATGTAATGTAGTGTAATGTAATGTATGTATTGTATGTATGTATGTATGTCTGTATGTATGTATGTATGGGTGGATGGATGTATGTACGTATGTACGTATGTATGTATGTATGTATGTATGTATGCAATTAATGTATGATGCAGTTAATGTATGTAATGTATGTATGTATGTATGTATGTACGTATGTATGTATGTATGTATGCAATTAATGTATGATGCAGTTAATGTATGTAATGTATGTATGTAATGTATGTATGTATGTATGTATGTATGTGTATAATATATATATATAACTGTGGTAATCGAACATATTTTCAATGGGAAATCCCTGTCAAAAATGGAGGTTTACAGCTGGGAGAATCATCGAACTAAGAAACATTTGTGTGATCGGATGGGAACTGTGGCAATAACGCCCATAAGATGGAATATAAACCTGATATCTATAGTTTCCCCAAGTGACTATCTATTACTAATTCTGGTTAGATATAGTATGATTGTCCACTATACTAATATTAGTGGAACTGAACCCCAAACTCCCATGGTTTACGACTAGAAATGGCATGGAAATGGAAGATCATTGAAACGGATTTCGTGAGCAATGAGTAGTTTTTTGGTAGATACAACATCAAGATGGGATGGTTTCAAACGCAAATTGAATGAACCAAACTAGGAATTCAGCCAAACAAGGATTGGCAAACTGCTTCAAACGAGACTGACATCTGTGGTGTTTGGGAGTTGTTGAAACCTCAACATTTTGACCTACAGTGGATGGTTGCGAAATCTTGCACCAGTTTTTCGGAATGTGGTTTACCCATGTTTACCCCGTTCTTTATGGGGTTTCAACATGTTTCAACCATCGATGGTGCAGGTGCCGCCGAAGCAATTGCAGCAGCAGGTAAGGCCAGGGCCAACGGCCAGTAGGGAAACCCGAAGGAGTTCTTGGGATCATTGGGGGTTGGTTTTGGGAAACAAAACCTGAGGAAAACCATGGGGGGTTGGGTCGGGTTTTGAGCAGATTTTAGCATAAGAAAATGAGATGAACATCTAAATGCAAGGCGGGTTGTCGATTCTGCCTCCTCTGGGATGGTCATGGGGATGGGTCTCTCCACAATCCACGATGGCATGGTAAAAATTGCTCACATGCCAAGCCATCCTGGCATGTTTGGGATTGTTTTTTACCAGCGTACCAAGTGAAGAGTTGCTGGTTCCAGAGAAATGAGGTCAAAAATAGTGATATTCGCAAAGGATCTAGAGAAATGGGGGTCAACGAACAACATTTAGGATTGTTCACAAGTTCTTCCACCATTTTCTTCCAGTTTTCATGTTTTTTTCATCATTTTCACACCAAAAATCAGGATATTCTTGATAGTTTCTCCATTTTGTCCATCAATTTTCCGAAGTGTTCAGCATTTTTTCATCATTGTCATTCATTTAATTTTCAGCATTTCTCTTGTTTCGTCATTTTCCTCTTTATTTCACAACGATTTCCAACATTTTTCAAAAATCCGAATTTCTCCAAAACAACAACACATCACAATTTTTCGACAAAGTGCAGTCTTGGACCCTCCGAGGTTCAGGTCCACTGGACCCTGAAACCATTTTCTCAGCTTCAGAGACTTATGGTGACCATTTTCCCACCATTTTCCCATCATTTTCCCAGTTTTTTTCCCCTTTTCCCGGCCGCATTTTCTGGTCCGAGTCCAAGGCACCTCCAAGGCCTCGCCGCCGGCTTCGCCCAACGAGAACGTGCCGGACGATGCACTGCGCGCCGTCTCGAACCGAACCGAAGTGTTTTTGGAGTTTCCAGATTTCACCCAGTGGGATTACCCTGGGATGTGGTTTTCCCATGAAAAATGGTGGTTTCATGGGATGGATACCACGAAATAAATGGTGATTTGATGGTGATTTACCCTTTGGTAAACATACACAAAGCTATTGAAAATGGTGATTTAGTTCGTGGATTTTCCCATGAAAAACGGGACGATTTTCCATAGTTACGTAAACGTTTACCAGAGGGTATGGGGAAGAATGGCACACGTGTTTTTTTTTGAGATGAGTCTAGAGGTTTGAATTCTTGCAAACGTATTTGAAAGGGTTTTTTGAAAAACTAGAAACCTCCAGGTTTGGTTGCTGGTTTCGGCAGATGGTTTTTCCAGGTACCAGCTGGTGGGGGAGCTCACGGAGGACGCTGGGTCCGCATGTTTCTGCGGGCCGATTGCCCTGGAAGCATCTGATCATCTCCTCTCTTGAAGGGAAGAGGGTCTCCCGAAGAATTTCCCCCCGAAACAAGGTAATAAATAGCTGCAACCCCCCAAATTCCAGCAGGTCAAACTGCTACACTTGGACCTTACATGAGCAGAAACTGATAAAAACTGGATTTATGTTTGCGAACATCTGATAACTCTGTCGTCTTCTTTCTTTCAAAAGATTGAAATGGACACTTCAGATTTTTATCCAAAGGGTCGGAAGATGTTGGAAGGTTTTCGGGCGAAAAACTAGGCCAGCTAGGCATAGGGTTTGGAATAGGAGATATCCTCTGGTAATTGAACATAGCAATGGACAATTCCCCAGTTATAGTTGATTTTCCCAGCTAGAAGCCCGCAATTTTTATAGGGGATCTTCCAGCAATCGCCACGTTTGAAGATTACTGGAGGGTACCCCAAAAGGCGAGGCTTTGGTCAATTGGAATCGGGACCAAAGGGCCCAAAGGCCCAAAGGCCTTCCCCAAATCCTAAAAGCTTCCATGGTCCGTTTGTCTGAAAAATTGGATCCAAAAAAATACCAGGGGGTATTTGTCAATCATCATGTATTTTCAGCATCAAAACGGCACTAACAGTCACTAACATGGTTTAGGTATCCCCATTTGGGTGTTTCTTAAAGGATTTTTTTTTTTGGCTTTTCTTTTAAAAATCAAGGAAGGGAGCCTGGACGACCACAAATAAAAAATGCCACCCAAAAAATGCCAACTTAATTTCGCCCCCTTTCTTAAAATTGGGATACCATAACATAATTGGCTTCCCCATGAACATGACCAAGTTGGGATGATAACTTGTCCCCCCCATGTTGAGAAACCCCTATATTTCAGAAATGCATGTTTGATGTTAAACCTTTGGTGAATACCTAGAATTTCTATGGGATATAGTTATGGATCCATAAGCGACAAAATAATGTCTTTTGTTGACAAAGGTGATGGAAAGGTGATTTCACCAATAGAATGCGGGTCAATCACCACTTTCGATGCTTAACCCCCTTTGAAATCCAATTGTTGATGCTTAACTCGGCTCTCCATTTTTGTGGTCAACTCGTTCCCGAAAGGACCCTGTGGTTCAGGATGGTCTCATACTGGAGGACCGCTTGAACGAGGCGATCAAAAACAAAAAGGGCAGAGGAGGGATGTCATCAGCGAAGATTGGGGATTAACCAGTATATCAATTATTTATCCATCATACACACACATATAATATATATATAATGTAATAATGTAACAATGATAATAATGATAATAACAGTAATGATAGTGATAATGATAATGATAATAATAGATAATAATAATTAATAATAATAGTAATAATGATAGTCATAATATATACATATATACTATATATATATTTATACATGTATAATGGATATGTATATATATATACATGTATAACGGACAATGGATTATATGTACATCGAATATAATATATAATATATTACTATACTTTTAAAACTTGATACATGGATTGCCCTCCTGCAATTGAACATAGCTATTGAACATGACCATTTATCGTTGATTAAAAAATGGTGATGTTCCATAGGTATGTCAGTTTTCCATGAACATGGGGATTAACCACTTATTGATTAGGTATAATGGATTATATATATATCAATGGTGAATAGCTGGATATCATATACAAGATGAATATAAGGGTTATCTAATGAATGAGGATTTACCCTCCCGGTAATCCGAAATCGGCAATGGAACATCCACCATTCAAAGCTCGATTTAGAGAGGATTTCCCATTGCCACATTTCATCACCAGAGCGTTGTTTTCACCATGAGAATTCTGATTCATGGGGAAAAAAACCCTCTGGGCCAATGACCAACTGAGCAACAGTGAAATCCTATGGACAATCCGATCATGAAAGCAGTAAATGATCTATAAATGCTGGTCAAAAACACCATAGCCATCTGAAAATTGGATGGTAATTCTCTCCGAAATGACCCCGATGACCCGCTTGGTGAAGCATTTGATGGGTTGAAATCCGGTCCAGAAATCCGGTCGCCGATTTTTATCGCCAGACCTCTGCATTGAACGCCTGGGTTGTTCGTAAAATCTTTATCATTTCTGCAAGAAACGAACGGGTCAAAATTGTGGGGCACGAATTCTTAGATGGTTTCAGATCGAAGTAGCAGCAAAACACGGTTTCGTACCTGAATGAGTTGACCCATCCTTTTCTCGTAAAGTGAAATTTGCGAAGATCCGATTGGCTTTTGCCAATTTTGCACTTTGGGGGGGTCTATGGTTGTCATATGCTATATATTTACTATATTCTTAGTTGGAGATATTTTTTTTTGTTTTTCAACCATCGAAATGAGATGAAACTCCCCAACGTGGACTTCAGGTCTTCAGAAGGCTCTGGGATGGAGCCGCCCGAAAGCCCAAGGACCAGATTTCGGGCTGAACAGTTTTGTTTTCGCTTGTTGAACATGGTTTTGGACCCACTGCCAGATGTCCATTACTCCATGGTTTTTGGTCCGAAAAATGGTAGGCGTCTCAATTCCCGCAGAGACACACTGATATTGCTGGTTGGTGGTGACTGGAACCATGGAATTTTATGACTTCCCAGATATTGGGAATGTCATCATCCCAACTGACATTCATATTTTTCAGAGGGGTAGGTATACCACCAACCAGTATGGCATTTTTGCCACATGTCGTTCGATGTTTGGAGTACCCCCCTTTTGGATCAGCAAACTGGATGCGGGTTGGCAGCTTGATTGGGAACTTTGATTGCTTGATTGCTATGATTACTGTGCTAGAAATACCCTTGGTAAGGCTCTTACTCATATCCATTTCATAATCATAAATCATTTCATTTCATTTCATTTCACAATCATAGATACATAATAATTTCATCAAGTTCGAAGTAGCATAACTTGTGACATGGAACTTGGATGCGCCTTTCCTTGACATAACTTTGATGACACCACTTGAGCGTCGGTACACACGTTAACAATACACTTCGTAGTATCCATCCATCCATCCGTCCGTCCGTCCGTCCGTCTGTCCGTCTGTCCGTCTGTCCGCCTGTCCGTCTGTCCGTCTGCCTGTCTATCTGTCTATCTCTCTATCTGTCTATCTGTCTATCTGTCTATCTGTCTATCTTTCTATCTATCTATCTGTCTGTCCGTCTATCTATCTGTCTCTCTGTCTGTCTCTCTGTCTGTGTCTCTCTGTCTGTGTCTCTGTCTGTCGGTCCGTCCGCCCATCCATCCATGTCTCTATACGCACATGTGCATGCCAAATTCTAAGCACCATCGACGCCCCCGAAATGGGTTTGTCTGAAAATATGATACCCCTAAATCCTCCGCTCAGTCATCATTTTCCACCGATTTTCCAATGGCAAAGTCCACGTATTTTCGTTGGTTAAATTCCAGCGTAATTTTCATAATTAAAGCAGTTTTTTTCCATAGCAAATTTATAGATGATTTTCCGAGTAAATCCCACTTTCAGATAAAGCCACGTCCATGGTTCATGGTTTAAAAAGTTTAAAAGTTCAATCCCCCAACGAGTTAGATCCCATTCAAATCCCATCCCAGAAAAACCCATGAAATTTCGCATGTTTTTCATCATTCGATCCCCTGAAAATGGCATGAACATATGGAGGTTTCCTGAGTCATGGGGGTACCCCCAGTCATCCATTGATAGATGAAGATGATGAAGTTTCCGGCAAATAAACCATCTAGCTATTGGGGTACCCCCATTTATGGAACCCCCACATATTGCGTGGCCAATATTTCTCCCTTGTATTTCAAAAAATCACCAATGAACATCAATAAACCAGCATAAAGAATTGGCTAAAATCACCATATGCCAAAGAATGGATTTTGTTTACAGTTGATGAGTCTTGCTTGTTGCCTGTCCTGGGATGTCGAAGGTCTGGGGCTGCCATAAGCTCCTAGCATTGAAGCTGCAGATGGGAAAGCAAATGATGGGCATGAATTCAACAACTATGATGAGCAATTAGTCAAAGCAAAACCATCACTCAAGGAACTTCATATTGTTGGAAATGGAGGTTTCCTAAAGGAGGTTTCCTAAATTGGGGGAAGCTTCAAATCATCCATTGTAATAGGATTTTCATGGATTTTCCATCAAATAGTTGCGGTACCCCCATGACGGAAACCTCCACATCTGTTATCGCCCGAAGATCCTTCCGCCCGAAGTGTTGCCTGAAATCTCACTGTCCACAAGTGTGGAATATCGTGAGTGCAACACATCGTAGAACAGCATATATAGGTATCAATATTACAACAATATCATTTAATACATTATATTATATATATAATTATATAATTATATAATTATATAATTATATATATATATATATATGTATAACTAACAATACATAGCAGAAAATGTGGGAAAAAAAAACCAGGGAAATCCCTTAAATCACCGGTTTCAAAGCTGAGATTTTCACCACAGCGAAACCGCCAGGATTGGGTGGCTGCATGGCAAGCCCTCGGCATCCCAGGTGATCGACAGGGCGAGGCGTGGCGTTACGCGACCAGGTGTTTTGATGGACGCTGTTATACATATACATACACACATATATATATAATTATATATATATATGTATATATATAATTTATATTTATTTATTGATTTTGGTTCTGAGGTTTTCCAGCTGTTAACGGGACATGAATAATATTCAATAGCCACTTGACTAAGAGGTCTTGAAACACGTATTGCTTTTCTCATGCGTCTAGGACCCATCATGTTTGGGAGATGAAACCAGCAGATCGGTGCCATCAGCGAGAATCAAACTTTTTCACCTTGGCGTTCAGCAATTTTAATCCAGCATCGTTGGTCACACGATTTTTTTTTGGCTCCATGCCAAGTATCATCGGATATCAATTTCTTCTTGTTTCAGCCTTCCGCAGTTGTTGTAACTTGGCTATGGATCAATACCTATTAATACCATTTTTAGGGGGTTATTCACATCCATAAATCCCAGCTATTTTGATGTTCACTACAGGGGTACTATTGGTTTTGACACACTGCCACTTGGCGGTTGTACCCATGGGAATCGGTCACTGGTCGTTTGTTGTCCCCGTGGATCGACGCCTTCGCACTCGGAACACCTCGGAACACCAGGATGCTGGGGGTATTTCCCAGCCATGGCATTTCAACGCGTGGAACGGTGTTTGGGTGTTTGGGTGGTGATTTTCCATGGTGGCACTGCTTTCCAGAGGGCTTACCCTCTGGTAATTTGTTACATAGCTATTGAAAATGGCCATTGATAGTGGATTTTCCCATTGAAAAATGCCATTTTCCATAGCTATGTTAAATTACCAGAGGGCAAATCCCGGATGAAAACCATGTCGATTCGAAACCGCGGACCAGGCGTTGCAGAAACTCTTAAACCTGGCTTTCGTGCAGACTGAGGAGGGTGCTGGACCTGGGACAACACGCTGGGATTCAGCGAATGTTTTGTTGTTAGCCAAAAACGGGTAGATCTCTTGGTAGATCGACCGTTTGATGTTAGTAATTTCATTGTCAAACATATTCAAGCATGGGGTTTCAACTAACATGTGGGAAGTTAACCATCAAAGTTACGGGTAAATCGACGGGTGAATTGGTGAGTTGGATAGGTGAAATAAGTTGCAATAATGTGAATCACCTTCTCGAGGGTATACATATGGAGGTTTCCTAAAGTAAGGGTACCCCCAAATCATCCAAGTCATTAGACCATTTTAGAGTTGAAACAAACGGTGACTTGGAGATCCCCCATTAAAAAAAATATTGACCTGGGCCAAGCCTTAAAACATCTTCAAATTTCACCCAAAGGACTTTTGGGTTTCCCATGACACACAGAGCTTGGTTGGATTCGCATTCGTTTTGTGTAATCCCTTCCCCCCCCAAAAAAACCTCCAAACGAAACCCCTGGTTGAGATTTGGACATATTCATTTTGGGTTTCGGTTTGGGAGTATTTCATATGATTGGAGGATGGGAAAAAACATCTTTCAAAGTTACATCTCTACAGTAGTGGTATTTTTTAGACCAACCCAGATCCCACGCTTTAGACAGATATACAAACATATGGGTATGGGTCAAAATTAGGTACCCCAATAATTGGATGGTTAATACTAAACTAGACTAACATCTGTGGTCCCCTAGGTCTTCCATTTTGACCCACATCCATATCATCATACATATCATCATACACATAACATGACGGTATTTCCACTATTTCCTATAGGATACCCCAGGTTATCATCCCATAGATCATCCCATAGATCATCCCATAGATCATCCCATAGATCCCATAGATAAACCTAATTTTATCTAATTTTCACCATTCATCATACAGGGGTTGGTAACTGTCCCATTTTGGGAATATTGGACATCACCTTATAGTAGCCATTATAGACCATATACCTAATGGTTGGGTGATGTTCAATGGGGACATTTAATGACCCATGTCATAGCAAAATTTAATTTTCACCATGGAGACAGCAATAGAATTGGCTTATCTCCCCTTGGAAGAATCGAGGACCCGGACAAGGCACCCTTGGTGCTGGCCGAGTTGGTCCGAGTCTCGATTTCCGGGTCAAATCTTAGCTGGTTGGTGGTTTGGAACATGGCTTTTATGACTTTCCATTCAGTTGGGAATTTCATCATCCCAACTGACGAACTCCATCATTTTTCAAGATGGTTGAAACCACCAACCAGTTGGGGTCCTGAGAATGGGACAGTGGGAGAATGGAGATAGAATGGGAAGAGATCACCAGAATTACCAACCACAACTGTTTTGGGTGTGAAAATGGGGTATAACCCCAAGGCAATCTAAATAAGGCAATTATAAACTTTTTTTTGGGATGCTATTTTCAGACAAAACCATATGGACATTGAACCATCCAAAATATTGGGATTCAGGAGTTAACATGAGTTAACCAACAGGCACTGGAGATATCTAGAGATGGCCTGGCCCAAATGATTGAAATGGGTGGATATCGCAGGGTGATAGAAAGGACATGTAAGAATCTATACTTCACAGAATTGGATGATGGGACAATTTACAGGACAGCCCTATAGTTGATGGTAAAAACCATGGTTTCCGGTTAAGATTTTCCCCAAGAAACCAATGCATTGAATACTGGGATACAATTCGGGATATTTGAATAGTATGCTGGGTTTGTCACCATGTCCAAAATCAATTTGGATAGCCCTTCAATTTGCCATCAAAGTACTGGGGAAATCCGCGAGATCGGAGATTTTTTTGAGGCAGAAAAGGCGCTCATGAATTGAGCCCACTTACAACCAGGTGTGCTGTGTATATCATTATATATCCTACTTCCTAATCAGAATGAACCACCTTGTATGGCTCAAGACTATCTTGGTCACCTTTTTTGAAAGCGATGAAAGCGAGATTTGCACGTGGATTGTCGGTTTGCAGGTTAGACATTCTCGGAGGGTATCCAATGGCAAAGCTTTGATAGCCCTGAGGTTTAGCTGGGTAGTATGTACCCACATGTATGGCAAAGAAGTAAACTACAATATACAACCAAGGTTTATATACCAACATTTCGAGATATGAACAACTTGCAATTGTACATGAAACTATATCTTTCAATCTATGATTATCTATGTATGAACATATAGTAATATAAGTAATGTATATATATATATCATTACACATCACCAATCATAATCATATATATATATCCGGGCAAACCTTGGCGAGGCCAATTCCTATTTTCCAAGGTCAAAGGGCACAAGGTGAAGATGCGTAACGTGGAGGATGTCTTCGTGTCCTTTGGGTGTGGCCCTTGGGTTTCCGGAGAACACGGTGGCGGGCGGAGAAAAGCTGCGGAGTTGAGACCCGAGTTAAGATGATGGTCAGTTTGAGGATCTTTTTTTTGGGGTCATTTCCACTGGATGGATGATTCTGTAGCCGTTTCTTTTTTTTGGCCATATGACCTACAGAACCAGCCCACAACCAGCCCCCGGTGAGGCAAAATCTGGATGGTATACTGGCCATCAATGAAGAAGCCTGGCAGCTCTATGCCAAATTCCTGGTACACGTCCGGGCCTTGAGAGTTGTATCTCTGGGATATGCTACCCCTCTGGTAAACCCACATAATCATGGAACATACATAGAAAAATCAGCATTTTTGATGGCGAAAACAATATATGGGCCATTTTCAATAGCCATGCCACCTATTACCAGAGGGCAGCATTCAGCGAAGGTACCCCAAGATTTGGTTGCTGCCTTGATTTGGTAACCCTGGTAAGTTCGAAGAACTGCAAGGCTGGGACAGATGCTTGGGGTACTGGTTTGGCTCAAAGAGAAGGCTGATTTTCTGGTTCGGAAAACAACTTCAAGCAATGTGAATGGACCAAACCAGTCTTCATGGATCAGATGGGTGAAATACCCCAGTCTTTATGGCGATTCCGGCGATTCTGAGGTGTTCCCCAAGCCACAAACGGCTGGTTGGGGATGGTCCCGCGTTGGCTGGGACTTCAAGGGATGGTGTGGGCTCCCAGGGCGTCCCGTTCCCAGGATGGGGCCCCCAGCCGATAGCGTGAACCGTTGGTTTATAAGTGGCTGAATTCTATATGGTTTATGGTAGATATAACTATAGTTAATATGGATTGCAATGGTTGATAAACCAACTTATAACTGGGGGGGCCCATCCTGCCTGTTCATGGTGCACTAGTGTCGACTCACTACAGATCTCTATGGATCTGTAGTGAATTCCAATCTAGCTGAATCTAGCTGGTGAAAAAAGTCCAGAAGAAATTGGATGATTGGCAATCCATACAGTCAGCTTGCCAATCGGGACCATTCTTGGAACCAATCAATCCTGGAATCGGAGAAATCATGAAAAATCCATAGGATTGTCCTTTTTTGGGGGGTTAAAACATGTTAAAACCAGATTTTCCCTTCAACCCATCCATTGAATCAACACCTACGCCATGGCGAGTCGCAGGTGGCAGTTCTGTGAACGTTGCTTGCAGTCCCTGGAACCCTCGCGTTCCTTTGACGTGCCGGGACCTTGGACGTAGCACTTCCAGGGTGAAGCATGGGCCCCCGTGCCATGGGGCTTTCCTAACATGGAGAATCCCCCAGTCGTCACCACGGTTGCTTCAATACTACGGTCCTGCATGACGACTGGATGGCAAATGGGGGTACCTCCATGACTTCGGAAACTTCCAATAACAGCCCACCTCAGGAATCGTTGCTTAGAAGCCCAGCTGGGGGTATAACCCGCGAAAAATGGTTTGAAGCACCAGGACCGGTCGCATTCCGATCCCCCTAGTATACCATTGGCCCATTCCATTCATATCCCATGAAAGCATGATTTTTGATGGTTGAGCCCCAAAGCACTAGCACCATCCCAATGCAACACGCCTAGTCCGAGGATGGGACTTGTCTTGAGGCTCTGCCAGGCCGGGCTTAGAGTACCAAAATCCAGCCCAAAAAAAACACGCAATGTATGGTTTAGAATTTTGGTTGGATTTAGGACATACATGTGTGTTTAGAATTCATTTTACCCAGAATTAGGGTTACACGTGTGTTTAGGACCTCCATGGTTTAGAAATGTTTAGAAATTTATTTTCCATACGAAAAATATGCAATCGTATGGGTATCCCTCATTTCCAAACCAACATACATCCAAATATCATCTTGTTGGTTGTATATCCCACAGAAGGTCCCACACAACATCTATGAAACATTGGGTTAATCCCCACCTTAATGGTTGACCGCAAGTTGACCCCTCAAAAAAAAGTGATGATACCCTCAATTTATTTCAGACATACCCACATTCATGGCTTAAGTTCCCCAACTTCGTTGGTTAAATCGCGTTCAAATCCATTCTAAAACCCATTCAAACACCAATAAACCATTAAAGTCCATTAGAACTCCCATGAAGATCCACAAGATCCACTAGAAATTAGAATCCATTGCAGTAACATCCATTAAACCACCGTGAATTCCCATGGAATTCCCATGGAATTCAGATCCCATTTGCCGTCAGGATAAGGAGGGCATGCCGATCCATAGTTGCCAGGCGGGGATGCCGATATGGGGTACGGTTGGGATGTTTGAGGATTTTGCATTTCTATACATGTCGATTTTTTTGGGAGGTTGCTGATTATCAGGCTATATATTATACGTTTTAATAAAATCTATCTACTATTAGAATTTATAATAAGTATAATATATATATATATATAATATCTATAGTCTGTGGATTAATTTGATGCTGCCACATCTTGACCTCATCTCGATGAAAAACTACCTTTTTCGGGGAATCTTCCCCCGGAGATACCTCCGGCATCATTTTTCACAGAAGTTAGTCTGTAGTCATCACCAACAAAAAGATAGATAGCTGTTTTTAGCATCATCACATTATTACAAGGGATCTGCGAATTTCTATCTTGTTTTCATGACTAGATAATGCTGATGACACTTCTAAAACCAAGTTATAACTTGAGGGCACCTTGGTGATGGTCGTGACCATGGTGAGTTAATTTGTCCCATGGCTTTGTACACCTCATATCTCACCGGATGTCTCTGAAAATGGGTGATTTACTGATTGGTGGTTTGGAACATTTTTTATGACTTTCCATATATTGGGAATAATCATCCCAACTGACTTTCATATTTTCAGAGGGATAGGTATACCACCAACCAGTTTAGCAAGTTGTGGCATTGTTGCTTTGCAGGGAACATGAAATCAGCGCGTCGAATTCTCGATCTTTTTCAGGTGTTTCAGGTGCCCCATTTTCAGATAAACCCATCTGGAGAGACGTCGAGCGATGTATATGGCATAGTTCGGATGTAGGGATCCCATTATATAGGGATCAACGGTGCACCGATTCCCATCTTGGATATCTTGGTCCGGCATTTTGGCGCCAATGAAGATCAGTTTCTTTTGATGGAACCCTCCTGTGTTTTTTTGGTGGAGTCAGTTGGGCCAAGCATTGTTGCTACAAGGCCCTTTTCTGTGTGTCAACTCCAATGCCAGTTGGAGCTTTCTGGCTCTCAGGTGTCAACCCAGCAAATTGAAGCTCAAGTGAGTGCAACTCCAGTCAGCTTTCAACCCAGCCAAACGACATTTTTGGAGATGGTGAAGTTATTCCTGAGCTGTCTATTTTTGGCATAAATGTAAACCACCTAATTTGTGGGGTTGATAATTTTGACCCATCACCAGAAAAGCATGGCGCCAAACAGGCTGAGACTGGCATTGACAGCTGTGCGCCTTTGGAAGCCTAGCACCTCTCACACTGGGCTTTGAGCAAGTCAGATGTGTACTTCATCAAACTTCAAAGCCATCCTTTTTGCAGAATTCAAAAATCCATCTATTGATTTAGAATCATCACAACATCATCTTATTCATCCACCTTAAATATAATTTTTCTCCAGAATATCAATCCAAAAGATGACCATTTCTCAGCCACACTTTTTGTGGCGAAAAACATGGCATCCATGACGGGACGTTGCCATGCCGGCCATGCCGCTTGTCAGCTGCTGCTTTTGTTGCTGGTGCCCTTCGGCACCGATGCGTGGCTTGGCCCTTCTAACATGGCTGGGATAGCTTGGGGCTATGAATGGTTTATGCCAGTTCGACTTGTAGACCAACTAATGCACGAAGCCAAACTTCAGCATCCAATTTGTAGAATCAACGAGAATGCACTTTCTCTCTGAAAAGTATATCACTTCTGGCATGAAATTGTCATTTTAAGCCTTGAATGCAGCCAATTTTGAGATCACCGTTCAACGACTTCACCCCTGCAGATAGGTAGCCAGCAGAAATCGAGTCCAGCAAGCCCTGAAAAGACAGCCATTTGGGAGTTTCCATAAATGGGGGTACCCCAAAATGGCTGATGTATGATGGAAAATCCGATAAACATGGATGATTTGGGGGTACCCGAGGTACCCCTATTTTCGGAAATCTCCATTTTTTTGGATTTACCATAGGCAAAAAAGAGCTCCCAATGGAGCACTTGTGGCGTGGACAGTGGAGACGGCTAGGCGTCCGTCGCCAACGTTGTTCTCAGGTCGGAAGGAACGTTCACAGCCTCGATCTCGAAACCCCAGGTTGGTGTCGCCCGGGTACTCAGCGATGGCAGTTTCATGGGCGGTCTATTTTTCCATGTGGCTTTGTCTGAAAATCGTGTCCCGAAATCGACTGGTCAGTCATCATTATCCCGGATATCCCTATGAAGTAGCCGGTATACCCCATTTTCAGACACACCCACATTTTTTTCTACTGGTGTAGTATGCATGTTTATGGTAGAGTCTACACTGTAGCTGGGTTGTGAGACATATTGGAGATCATCCAGAGGTGGAATAGATAAAAACCTTTGGGATGTTCCAGTCTCCGCAGGGCCGAGGTTTTCATGCCTAGTATCAGGTCTTTTTCTGAAGCAGTTTTTTGGCTTTCGCGGCTCTCTGTTCGCAACTGGTAACTAGCTTCTAGCCACGGTCCTGCTCGCCATTCAGAACAGCAAGTAGGTTGGAAACAAACGGCACTGGGTCTAGCTTTTAACTGGAGTGAATCCCACTACTTAATCCCTAAAATATCCTAAAACTCATGTCAAAGCTGAAAATCTATGGATATTTTTCCATCCCCAAACTTTGGATCCATGAAAAATACCCTCTGGTAAACGTTTACGTAACGAACTGGAAAGATCCACCATGCTATTAATGGGTAAATCCACTATAATCCACTATAAATGGCCATTTTCAATAGCTATGTTAGTTTACCAGAGGGTACCTGTCCATACCTTTCCAAACCATGGGATCCATTTTTCGTTTGGGGCGAGGAGACCGAATCCACCGCTGATTTCGTGGGCCAGGCTCTACAAGCTGGGAATTGCCCAACCAAACATGGCGGTTTTCATAGGAAAATCACCCAAACCACCACATACTGTAACTGTTGCATATGGACTTTTACCATAGTTCATATATGTTCATATACTATAAATGTTCGTAAATGGAGGATTTTCCAGCTTTGGGCACATAATTCGGTCACAAGTGAGATGAATATTCAATCTGGGTGTCACAGGGTCTGAGGTTTGCATGTAATTCTGTTGGCTCATGGTTCCTACATATTCCTACATATCGTTTTCCATCGCTAAAAACACACTTGTGATATATTATATATATACATACATCACATATATATATAATATACATATATATATAATATAGTCAGTGATGATATGCCGCGTGACTTTCACATGCTAGGGATATCTTGGATGAACAGATTTGAAAAGGCTTAACCCTCAAACACAAATAGAACAGGGGAATGGATCATCCAGACAACGAACATTGACATAGACACTGGGTCCTGGGAATGTTTGGGGGATGGTAACCCAGACCCAGCTGGGTCTGACCCGCCAGGCTCACCCCAAGCGCTTCCGTGTCAGCGAGATGCCCCAGGTGAAAAAACACAACGGGAATGCACAGCAGATTCAATGTGCCATTTTGATGGGTCCAAAAAACAAGAGCCATCAAAATCAGATGGCTACAGAAATGGTAGTTACCATCTGGTTATGACTCACAGTTCGCCATGGAAAATCACCATGCTATTAAGTTCGGTAAACCATCTTTTTCGATTAGGGCCATCGAAAAACCATGGCGAACTGTTAGTCATAACCAGAGGGTAGTTATTACTCTACTGCTAAGCCATGCCATTTTTGGGCTGCGCGACGTGAAGCCTGGAAATCATGGGATGTTTTTTTTGCATGAAAAAGGTGATACATCTGTGCCATGTTTCCTACAGATTCGTCACCGGAGTCCCCTCAAGAGGCGTCAATATATGACCGCCATAGCTTTCCTGCGCTTGCAATGTAATGTCAACCCCGGATTTTGCTAAACCATGGTTTATTAATTAGGGGGGGTACTCCTCCAATAGTTATAATCTGACACTTAAATGGTACCCTCCCAATGAAACAGCCGTAAACGGGGTTTATTAATCCAGGGTTGACATTACTGTTTTTCATCGGGACTCCATTTCCCCCACCAAAGGTGACCCAAGCCGTTGAGAAAGCCCTTGTGGTGATTCGAGGGCTGAACCGTTGGGCTTGAGTCCCGATGTAAGTCTTTATCCATGTAGCTTCGTTTGAGCCATAAAGAATTTAAGGGAGCTACCCAGAGCTACCCAGAGCTAGGTCAACCCTGGATCAATCCACCGAGTGTTGTTCATGCATAGTATACATACGTAGTATACAGTACGATGTGCATTTGCGAGTCCGAAGATGTGAAATCTCACCTTGTCACTTGGAGATGTGGAACCCACAAAAATTTCGCGATTCAATACTGTGGATGAGCCAGCGAAATCCTGCACCTGCACCTGCTGCACCTGGGATGGTAGAAAGCCCAACAAAATCATGGGATGTTTACCACCTATCAACTGGTGATTGGGATTTCGCTGGCCCATCCACTGTCTCTTGATGAATCATCCCCGGGCCATGTCATAAGTAATGGCTTGGTGAATGAGTAAAAAAAAAGGTCAGAAAATCCAGCCAGATTGAATCCCATATATGGTTATATAAATTGTGATGTATACGTATAATATAATATATATATATATATATTATATATATATATATATATCAAATTATATAATTTCCATGATCTTCCCGTTGTTGGTTACATTCCATTATATATCCATTCAGCCTGAGATCACATCCGTTGCCACAGGCGGCCGCGGAAGTCATGGAGGGCATCGTGGAGACCTTTCTGCAGAAGCAACAGCTGCCTGCGGATGAGGCGCCAAGAGCTGGTCTGGTGTTGGGAGGACCCGTGAAAGCTGTTAAAACTGAGCTACCCTCTAGTAATTTAACAGAACTATGGAAAATCACCATTTATGGTGGATTTTCCCATGAAAAATGGTGATTTTCCATAGTTATGTTAGTTTACCAGAGGGTAAACATGAGGGCTTCACATGATTTCACCCTGAGAAATGTGATTTTTGCAGGGATTTTCACCATGAGAAATAGGATTTTTGTAGGATGGAGATGGGTTCAAAACTAGTTGGTCGCCAGGGGTGATTTGCTTCTTAATGGGATTTAGATGCTCCAAAACACGGGGTTTCCGATGGGATGTATCAGGGTGTCTCCCCCAAAAAACCGGGGGCTGATGGGACTGGGGTTGTTTGCGGTGTCCAAAACTCCGGACACCTTGAGCAAATCCATCTCTCGAGGGTTTTTCCCCACAAATTGACCCATTTGGATCAATGGATCGAGGGATCTGCAGAGGTCTTGACCAAAGCTTATTTTTTGGATTCTTCCCAATCCACAAGTTGTTTTATTGTTTGAAACCACAGTTTATTAATCACATACTTAGATCTTCGTTGTTGCGATGACTTGTTCTCTTTGTTGCAAGAACAAGGAGACTTTCATTGGTCCACATTCCGCAAACGTTGTGCTTCAGCGAGATCACCCTTCCCAATTCCGAATGACAATTAGTCTGCTTCTCATCTATATCTATCAATATGTTTGCTGGTAAGTATGGTTTCGAACATTGTGAATCCATTTAGATTGCTAAACACATGTTAAAGTTACATCCATTTACCTTAGATATGGTTAATCATTCAAACTCGCTTTTTACTGAATTGTAGCCATACATTTGGATTCTTCGCCTCCTTGGGAGATGGGTTTAACGTTGATCCCCGCAATTTTATGTCAAAATTGAGCATTTCTGGGGGGAAATGGTCAGACATAGCTGTAGTAAATCCGATTACAAGCCATCCTGAAAAACACCACTATATAATGATGAATGGAAAATCTGATGGGAATGAAATTTCATGGGAATTTTTGTGTGTGTTTTTTATCATGACATTCCCATGACATTCCCATGAAATTCCCATGACATTCCCATGACATTCCAATGAAAAACCCCACGAAAAAAAACGTGAACTCCTTCCGTTTGCCGATGATTTTCGCACGGCACCCCCCCGAGGTGAAGTGTCTTGAAGACGGAACACGGCAAATGGCCGAAGATGTGCTGCTGGTGGGTAGCCATGTGGCCTCTTGGGCAAAAAAAACACTGGAAAAAGGCCGTAAAAGGTGTTTTTTTTTCATGTGGGGATAGAATGGGTTTAGAATGGGGAAACCAACCATACTGAGGTTTCAATGGATTGCAGGGCTTCAAAATCTGCAGGAGACCATGGGTTTTTACCACTCAACCTGGGGTTTCAAAGCATGAAATTCTCCCTTCCACCAATTCAAGGGGGTCGCACCGGAGAGTTTTTGATTGAGGTCGACTGGGCAAGTCTTGGCGAGTAGACGAAAATGGCTCAGTGTTTTTTCCTGCTATCAATACGGGGCATATGTTGAATATGTCTGGTTGGTGGTTTGGAACATGAATTTTATGACTTCCCCAATAGCTGGGATGATGATCCAGTCTGACTTTCATATTTTTCAGAGGGATTGAAACCACCAACCAGATGTTAAATACCAATCTAAAACCTGACCTTCTTTCCGGGCAACTAAGACAAGCCATGTTTCTAGAGCAACCTGATCTTGAAAATCCAAGGCCGTAAACCTTCAATTGGGGATGGTTTCAATCTCACCCATTTCCGGGAAATCAGTGGAAGTGGTTGAGATGGTTTGGAGTCTTGGGTTTACCACATCCTTACTGCATTACTTCTACATCAGAACATCAAGTGTTGGTCATTTCCTTGTTTTTTGTTTCCTGGTGAGATCACATATTAGCAGCGTTTCTGCTGCTTCAGTAGCCCTGAGGTCTTGCTTAAGTTCCCATTCTTGATGGATGTCACACTGTCTACATCCATGCCATGGACATCACTTGAACAGATATTTCTTCACATGTGTGCCTGTATTGTTTTGACCAACCAACCAGCTTTCTGTTCCCCAGCATTGGAACAGACAGCCCTAAACTGGTTGGTGCTTTCAACATGCTTCGTCATTTTCCACGAAATTTAAGGGATGGTTTCCACCAACGGAATTTTTGGGATATTTTGGGATACTTTGAATCGGTTGAAGGCTCCACAAGTCTTCAGCGAGAGCCAAGGTGATGTTTACCCAGGAGTTGACTGGAGCTCGTGAGGACAGGGTATGGCCCTAGCCAGGAATGAAGTGGCCATCTTTGAGTCATCTTTTTTTCTAAACTATTGAATCATTCAATGAAAAACGGCAGACTATTCAGTCGATGACTGTCTTCCAATTGTGGTGTCCGACCTGTGGAATTTAAGTCGACCCAATGGCACCAAGCCCCAGACAGGGATGATGGATGTAAGCAAGAAACGTGCGTTTCGATTGCGTTTCGAAGGGTGGACCCAAAAAAGATAAGAGATTTACCTAAACAATAGGATATTTATATAAATGGCATTGATATAAGATTTGCCCCATCTATTGATAGATGTTGGTTATTTACAATAGGCATTGATAAATTGAGCCTTTAAACAAAAAAAATGTTTGCGGCTGTTTGGACGAACATATTATACACAATGACTTGGACCATATCCTGACTTTGGGCGACGGTCCAACTCAAGTGTGCATCACTTTTCACAACCAGCTACGCTGTGGTTGGTAAAACATTGAACTAAATGGGCTATCTACACACATATATATATATATATCTACCTATATATATATACCATAGCTCTATTAGATTTTGAGAGTGTATCATCTTTCTATAGAGCCTCCCGTTAAAACTTGGCATGGCTTGAAGATCCACCACGGCCAGGCCCTCCCTGAACTGGGCCAGTTTCCCACCACCACCACGCCGGACCAGGTCGCGGGTCTTCCGTGTTGAAACCCATGGGATTTTTGGGTGCCCGGTTTTTTTTTCCCACCACAAGCTGTATCTTGGGAATCTACTTTTTAACATATGAGCTATAGCAGCTATGGTCAATACTCATGGTTAATAACCATTAAAAACGGGGCTAGTCATCCAATGGTTCAGGATGGGATTTATAATAACATATAATAACCATTATAAGGATCCTTATTGTGGATGGGATGACCATCAACCATATAGTGAGTATTGACCATGGCTCATATGGATGTGGGTCAAAACCCTGTACCCCCAGTGAATCTCAAGGTTGATGGTCATCCCAAAAATACCACATGATTAGTAGGTTTTGACCCATACCCATATTGGACAGCAGTCATCAAATCAATTCAAATCACATTTCCTGCCAGCGATGATTTTTGGGAGGATTTCCAATATGTTCTGAGGGCTGGAAGATATGAGAAATGCAGTAACTAGATTTGATTACTTCATTTCTGAACAAGCCAACATTGAAGCCTTTGCTTTTGAGTCCATGATTTTTCCCAGTATGGTGACCATGGTGCAAACGATCTTGCGGCAAAGTGGTTTCGTGTCACGTTTGCGCTGGCCAGTAGGAGTCAATGGGAAACACAGCTCAGCATTGTTCAACTCAGATTCTCCACGTGAAAGCCACTTGAATTGCTTGGGACCTCTTGTATTTCCGCAGTCATCGGACAATCCAGTATGAGTTAGGTTTTGTTGACTTTGCATCCATCGTTCGTGCTGAATGTCTATAGGCAAAATCCCAGCATCGCTGGCCTGGGTTTGTCTCCAACTGGGGTACCCAAAATTCCAATATAGATTACATCACTTTTTTTTTCCACTAAATTGCAACGACTTGGGGTATCCATTTTTTGATGAACCCAGATATCATATTGACATATATTGACTATGTATTTACTATATCCCAATCAATCTCACCATAAAATGGTTGGTTGATGATGATATAAACTCGAGTTTTTGGCCTCGGAAATTGACCCATTGGCAATACTTGGTGGCTATAAGCCCAATTATAAGTAGGGTTAGCGCGGTTACCAGTCGTAACTGGGGTTTATAATTCTATTTCCCAAATATTCAACAGCCCCATCCAGTATGGTTCCAACATGTTCCTATGTAAAAACATGGTGATTTCACCTACATCCAGCATGGTTTCTGAGGCTGTTAGGGATGGGCGGCTCACCGGTCCCAGCCAGGAGTGGTTGAAGGAGAAGGGTCTACTGGCGGAGCGTAGGCTGAAGGACGGCAGAACTAGCTGTCAGAAAAATGGGCGTAGGCCCTACGTGGGCATCTTAGCTGTAGAATATAGGGATTGAAGCAACCAAAATGATGAATGTAGGGATTTCGGCTGTTCAAAATGATGAAACATGATGAAACAAAGTCGGTATGTCACCAGCCAAACTTGGGACTTCAGAAGCAAAGCCTTGGGTTTTAGAGGGGTCTTCAATGTTTTCCACTTTTCTGGGGGGAAACGGTGCTGACATAATGGGCAAACCATCCAACATGATACTGTTAGAGTCTGTTAGAGTTAGAGAAACATCAGGGTCTCTGCCCTGCCATGATGTGCAATGATCTGCAATCTGTTCGCAGTAGGGTCCATCAAACGCGCTGGGTTTGAAACGCTGAATGTCCCTTGGTTTGGTCAACGCTCACTACTATTTCTTCGCCTCTATAGATTTCTCTTTGGTCACCTCTTCTCTGTTGATTTATGTCAGAGTCCAAAACATGTTGGCATTCTTCTCTAAAAAAATCATGCTTGCCTCCACGTTCGTAGCCTGAGAAATCAGTCGTTCGCGGTTCGTCAGTTTTTCTTGTTTCAACTCTTTCCCAATTGGCAGTGTGTCAAAACCTTGTACCCCTGGTGAACATCAAAATAGCTGGTAAATGGATGTTCATTCCCCTAAAAATGTTAATAGGTATTGATCCATACCCAATTCCTCAGACTTTTCGGCCCATTCCAATTTTTCCGCCTGGAGAGGACACCAAGGGTGACAGCTCGGGACCGGATTTTCTGATGGACGCCTCAGCTGTGGTCATGGAACTGGGGCTCAGCATGCAGAAGGTGCCGATACGCCATGGTTGATGGGAGCCTATGGTTTTATGATGTTTTATGCAACCGGTCGCAGGACCTAGCAATCTATCAGAGATATAATAAGAGCTAGAAGCTGATGGCAATGCCATTAGTGCAGCTTCATCTTGTGAGCCAAGAGGCTTTCTGGAGCATCAACCGACTTCTATGATGCACAGATAGTGGAAGGATGAGTTGAGAGCTCCATGACGACAACGTAACTGGCAAAACCATTAAAACACATGGGGAAGTGATACTTATTTCCAAAGTGAGCACGTTTGCTAGTCAGTCTCCAAGATGATCCATCGCCAGTGAAGATGGACTATGTTTCCAGATTTATCACTATTTATCCCATCAAACATGGAGGTATTAAGCTGATATACATTCAATCAACATCACATGATTCAAATGCCATTCGCAAGACATGACCATCGAATCCCCTTTGTCTTAGTGTTCACGTACAAGGAATGGGGAGGATGATATAACTAATTTTGTAACTGCATTTTTTGGGAATCAATCAACAAATTGTTATGGATATACCGATATGGCAGTGTGTCAAAACCTTGTACCCCTGGTGAACATCAAAATAGCTGGTAAATGGATGTTCACTCCCCTAAAAATGGTATTAATAGGTATTGATCCATACCCATATACCAATGCTTATCCATTTATAGAGGGAACCGAACGTCGGAACCAACCAGCAATCAACAGATCTTTGGGCCCCGACCGACTGGATGTGTTGTTTTCCATCCAACCGAGTTTTCTCTTGTAGGAAAATGACCTCTTCACCAGCAACATATATATATATATCAGCAACATATATATATACTGTATATATGTTTATTTATATATATATTTTTTTTTTGTGAACTACCAAAGATTACCAAAGGCATTTTGCTTGCTCCATTGTCGATGTTGGAAGTACGATCCAAAAACTTGCCTCACATGACTTGTCGGTAGACATGCCATCATGCTTGGGGATCCACCATTTAAAGAAAAGCTCCTGCAGGTTGCGGCCCTGAGTCACCAGATTTTGCACACCTGCCTGCAGAATGATGGCTTGAAGGCGCGAAGGGGGCCACTTTCACCATGTTCCGGTTGGGCCTAGCGTTTTTTGGGCAGGGATGATGGAATTTAGTTTAGCTGGTTCAATTGATCCAAATTTAAGATGAAGATTTCAAATTGATGAAGTCTTGACTTGTTGGTTTTTCATTACGATTTCAAACTGACGAAGTTCTGAAGCTTTGTTGTTCTGAGGTGAGGAGTTTGCTGAAGTTAGCAGTTTGTGTGCCAAACATGCTCAATTCTACTCCAAAGTCATACCTTCCCTTGTACTCCCCCATGATTTCCCATGATTTTCCTATATTTTTCCAAGATTTTGCACTCGTTTTCCATAATTTTTCCACGCAGATTTCCCGAAGATCGCCCCAGACATCGCAGGCGCTGAAGCGCGCGGCGGAGCACGCCGTCAACGTGACCTACGTGACGCAGCGCGTCTTCCTGAACGGTGCGGACGTGTGGCTTGGAAGAAGCACAACGGGTCGTTGCGGTGGAGTGGATCCGAGGATGAGAAAAACTGCTTGGTTTTTGGGCCCCATGGGCCCCATGGGCAACCAGAAAATGATGGAGAATTGGGAACCAACAACAATGGGAAATTGGATTTATAGCAGATTTATGATAGCTAAGTAGGTGACCATAACTAGGTGTATTCTATGGTTTATGGTAGATATATCATGATATATCTATACTTATAATGGGATTTCCAAACCAACTAACATCACTGGGGAACCACCCTGTGGTGAGTGTTGGGGGCTACTTGAAGTAGTGCAGTTGGAGCAACATTAACAGTTATGAACACATATTAAAGCAAGATAAGCAAGGCAATAAAGGCCGTAAGTTGGGATAGAATCCTCATAATTATCTGGTTGGTGGTTTAGAACATGGCTTTTATTTTCCATTTCATATATGGGTTGTCATCCGGAACCCATTGACGAACTCCATCATTTTTCAAGATGGTTAGTCAACCACCAACCGGTTATGCTTATAACCACTTGTTATAAGTGGAACTGCACCCGTTATAACCCAGTTCGAGGGGATAATCCAGTTAGAGGACTCAGCAGGGTGACGTGACATGTGCCAGTTCCGATAGTATCGGATGATGATCCTCCAAGTGGCTGACGTTTAGTGCCAGGGACAGGGAAGTTGACGTTTTTTTGGTGACACATGATGGATGGCAGATTTATGTAGAAATAATAGATGGGAGGATGCCCATCAACAAAGAAAAAGGGACATTTTTTTCGAAGAATTCGGAGTGCGTTGCGGAGTCGTTTTTGAAATAGAGTCTTGAAGGACAGGCTGTCAGGCTGTTTAAGGCCAACCTTTGCATCTGTTCTCCCATTGTGGGATTGGTTGAATCCATGTTTTTGTTTGATGACATTCCAATTTCTGTTGGGAATATTGGAACTCCAGATTTTTTTGAAGCCACTCAAATTGCTGGTAGCCACTACTGGTTTGTTGCTGGTGTCGCATTTTTTTGATGAACTCATCGTTCTGTCTTGGCAACTTCCTAGTGCATCCACCGAAAAATTCTTGGTCGAATACCGAAGAGGATAGACATGGATAGACCTTCAACGCCATGGTTTGATTGGTTGTTGCTGGAACCAGCATGGTTTTCCCAGAATTTGAGATTCCCAGGGGTTGCATCTAAGTTAGCGAGTGGCTACTAGCCATATGATACCCAGTTCTATGTTGGATATCCCCAGTAAGATTAAACCACTTACAGAGATGCACATCCAAGTAGCATATCATAGTGTTGGTGATATATCACATGCAGTAGATTTCCCAACATCATAGTTGGTTTTATACCACTATTACTTTGTCGGTTCGATCCCTCAGTTAAATCATGTTAAAACCCATGAACATGTACAGTGACTCTACAGGTTTGTTACACCCATTAAAATTATCCCTCAGTTATTATAATGGTTTCTCATAATGAATAATGTTAAATCATGTCATACCTCAGTTACCCTGCGGGAACATCACCATTTTCAATAGATAAACCATCGAACCAAATGGGCAATCTATACCATAGCTAAGTTGAATCACCACAGGGCAATTCCCATAAAACCCCATTATTAACCATCATGAAACACATCGGATTAACCATTACGAACCCATATTTTCAACCAACTATTATCCCATGAACCCCACTATTGACCATCATGAAACACATCGGATTAACCATTACGAACCCATATTTTCAACCAACTATATTATCCCATGATTCACATTATAACCTATAACCATGACCAGCCCAATGTAAATCCATTTTAAATTACCCTCTGGTTATTTAACATAGCCATGGAAAATGGCCCATAGAAATAGATGGTTTACCTATTAAAAATGGTGATTTTCCACGGCTATGTTAGTCATAACCAGATGGTATTATTAACCCATCATCATTGATGTCATACCTCAGGGTTGCTAGTGAATTCCGAAAAAGCGCGCTGGTTTTTCAGGTGTTCCGAGCTGGCGGAGGGCGTTGAGAAGTGGAACGGAGATGACAGGCGGCTGAACTACCCGGCCTGGTAAACATACAAAAAGCGACATAGAAAATGGCCATAGAAATAGTGGATTTTCCCATGACAAATGGTGATTTTCCATAGTTATGTAAACGTTTACCAGAGGGTATCAGGATATTGATATATTGGGACATTTAAGTAGCAATTGTAACTATATAAATCCCTAAACTTGGGGATTCATAAGTCTAACATGCTTGGGTTTCTATGGTATGGGACATTTGTATAGACATTTCCATGGGACATCTATTTCTATGGGAACATTTTCATGGACATTTTGACATCCGTTTCTCAACAGGCTTGGGGAATCATCAGTATACAATAATATACATAAAAATTGGAATTTGATCAACAAATTTGGGAATTTATCAGTAGAATATGTAGAACTATCAGGATATTAGGCATAGTGGAGAGAATCCGTGAACATATGGGTAGATATTTAAATGGGTAACTTTTCGGCCGGATTTGGCATGGAATTTGGCCATGGCTGGAATTTGCAACGATTCGACCTTGCAAGATGTCGATTGGGGTGACGCGGCATCCCAGTATATGGTTGTGGTGGGTCATTGAAACCAATACCCTCCAGTAAATTAACATAGACCCTGGCAGATAGGGGTTGGAAGACTAGTTTCCACTATTAATTGGTGATTTTCAGGGTCTCTGTTAATTTACCAGGGGGTATATGTCCTCTGTTCTACACACTTTTTATTTTCAGATCTGGAAACCAACTCAAGACAGCCAAAAAAATGGATCTGGTGCAAAAGGACTGGCGATGTGGTCTCTGCTATCCCGTCCCCATTTCCATCATTGGGTCCATCCCGAATTTGGGTTACTGTAGACCCCCAGATTTCAATCTCTGTGGGTTAGATCCAAAATCCACTTTTGTCGCAGCTCGTCATACAGTATCTCTCCATTCTGTATGGACCAAAGTCCATAAAGTCCATATTTTCTTGGTTGTATCTCCCCTGAAAAAAAACATATTTTTGCCGGCAAAATCCATCATTTTTCTGGTTGGCCGTCGGCGCCAGGGAAGGTTTTGGCCGCGCCATGGGGACGGTCCTGCGAAAGCTGGTGCTGTCCCATGCCAACAGTCGCTTGGCATCTGCGGTGCTGGCTGAAAAAGCAGGGTCAAGTTGAAGGATTGGTGCTTGTATCCTAGAAATATGGGGGATTGACCCAATCAAAATTGGGATTTTTTACTTGATTTTAGTTTGGTATATATATATGGGATAACCCATTGACGAAGTCCATCATTTTTCAATATGGTTATTGCACCACCAGCCAGTAGTTTACTTCTAGTATCATAGAATTGGATGATGGGAAAATTTACAGGAAACCCCTATATTTGATGGTAAAAACCATGGTTTCCTGTAGATTTTCCCTCCAACCAATCCATTGATAGTATTAACTGTCCAATTCTGAGGTGGCCCAATTTTGACCCATCCATGGCAGCTCCCAGCGACGTCGATCTGAGGTGCAGACATCCAGGTAGGAGATGCAGGGTGGAGAGGGTGCAGTGCTGGGTAGCTGGGCAAGATGGAACATCAAGGAAGTCCACGAAAATGACCTAAATTTTTGGCAGTTTGGAACATATTCAAGGGAAGATGGTTTTCATACCTGAACGATTACTGAACAAGCACTGAACATATCACATGAACTGAAGTTTTTTTTAAACCACAGGAACTCCAACAGTTGAAGTGACACAGTTGGAGTCCTCTGGGATTGCCCGGCGGCCCGGCGTCGAGAGCGCCAGGCTTTACCCAACGCCAGCATTTTAGTCAACATCACAGATGCCTGGCTGAGCGCAAAAAGATGGTGGGAAAAACATGGAAAAACATGGAAACACATGTTTTAACTATCAGACATTGGATTTCAATGGGATTTGAATGGGATGAACTAACCATCCACAGCAGTTGTTTTTTTTAAATAGGATTCTAAACGGGATGAACTAAGCATCAAGAAAGAGGATTCTTCCATGGGATTCAAGCGACAGAAACTGGTGATTTCCATGTGATTTCCAGTCAACGTGGCTGACGTAGACCCTCTCATCAAACATGGCTGGAAAATCGCTCATTGATTTTCCCATGGATTTCCCCTGTAGGATTTTCCCATCACGAACAGATTGAAATTCCTCCAGCCCATTGTGAGTTACCCTCTGGTAAACTAACATAACTATGGAAAATCACCATTTTCAATGGGAAAATCCACTATTTCTATGGTCATTTTATATTGAAATTCCTCCAGCCCATAGAGTGAGTTACAGCTGGGAAAACTCCCACCGAAATTGCCATGTTTTTTTTAATACCGGTCACCCGGAAGGTCACCGGTTGGACCGTCCGACTGGGATGATCTGCCAAGTTCTTGGAGCGGTCATCATGATGGGTACCCTCTGGTTATGTCAAAATAGCTATTGAAAACGGCCATTTATATCCATTTCTAGTGGATTTTCCCATTGAAAAATGGTGGATCTTTCCATAGCTATGTTAAATTACCAGAGGGTATTGTATTGGGTATGTAAATCTGTTGCATGATATTTATCCATATGTATTATGATGTATCCAAGTTATATATATATATATATATTAGATTATATTAGTTAGATTGTGCAATTGGTATATTGGCATATTTATATAACTTTGACCATCACATTTATACACATATACCCTAACTATGTATTTATACAATTTTATACATATAATATACTAACTATATTCCCATGATGGGATGGATGACCATACCACATATTTTTCTGAAATTTGGACCGTCCCCAGATATCTTCACCTTTCAAAAGGCAGACATCCAGCGTGCCATCTTGGATTGCTGCCCCGCTGCCTCCGAAGGGGTTTGTTTGTTGGTTTATAAACCCATCCTGCTCTGGTTCATCACCATGAACTCTACAGTTATAAGATGTTATAAGCGAGTTCTATATATCCAACCATAGTTATAACTTAACCTAAGTATTTCACCTTAAGTTATAATGGCAATTCCGCATGATTTCAACCATCCTTGGCCACCTCTGCTGAGGACACTTTCCTGGAGAGCTTCTTCGGGCCGGGCATGGCGTTGCACGTGCGCGAGTTCGGCGCCAACATCACGGACGTCGTGGACGACTTCCGCATCAACCTGCACCGATGCTTTGGTACGCCGGGCTCCAGTTGGGGTTTAGCAAGTGAAATATGGTGATTTAACCATCTTTAAGACAGAAACATAGGGGATTTTTAGTTCAAAACATGTAATTAGTTGGTTATAGTTGGTTTTTTGCATATTTATGCTAAGTTGGTTTAGTTAATACCCTCCGGTGTGATCACAGATGGCTAGCTGGGAAATTTGCAACAGAAATGGAGGTTTGAATGGGATCATCGAACTAAATGGGGGATCTATATATACATATATATTTAAATAAGTATAGGCTTATAGGTTAATTCCCATGTTTTGTGGTAGAAATATCAAACCTAACTCTAACTATTTATGTTTATGGTTAATGCAGAAATATCAGTTATAAGTTATAGGTGAATTCTATGATCTATGGTTCATGGTATCAATATGTTTTTTTTGGGGTTTATAAAGCAACAAAAATACCTGCAGGCAGAAGCATCAAAAAGACCCAGCACAATCGGCAACACCGCTGCGGGCCTCGCCAAACCAACTAAGATACTGGGTTACATCAATATGGGGGGTTCCTGAAATAGGGCTACCCCCAAATCATCCAAGTCATTAGACTAGTTTAGTATTGAAAGCCATGGTTGTGGGGACCCCGAATTTTTTTCAGAAACCCCCAAGATGTTAGATAAATTTTCTCAATGAAGATTCCAAAATATATCCCCATCAATCAAATGGACCCCTTGTTTCAAGTTTCAAGATCCCTATTCTGATTCAATCTTTTCTACCGATATTCCAATCAGATGGTTGTTCTTGTATTATTTTATACCCTCCTTTGATTCGGACATTTGGATGTCTACATCATATTACATTATATAATATATAAACATACACATATACATATACATATACATATACACACATATATATATATATATATATTGTATGATATTTTATATGATAAATATTCCCATGACCGGTGTATCCCCTCATGACGAATCCCCCCCATGTTGGACACTGACGTTTCAGGTGAAAATGCGGACCTCGTGAAAAAGATGTGGGCCTCGACCATGGAAGTCTTCCGTGCCCAAGCGCAGAAAAGTCTCGACAAGGCCCACCACATTGTCAATGGATTGGTTTAAGGGAAAATCTACAGGAAACCATCGATTTTCCCATTAAATATGGGGTTTTCCTGTAAATTTTTCCTTAAACCAATCCATTGAAATTGAAATGGAACATGGAAAGGAGTTGAAAATTCGGATGTTATATCATCTTCTAAAGATGAAGTATCATACTTAGGACTTAAGACCATGATATGGTATATATATATATATTCGAACGCATAATGTTGAAGATGGTCATATCGGGTTCTAAATCTAAATCTCCTGTTTTTTTTCAAGTTTTGAGGTGCTATTGAGCTCCCCCCATTTGTAGCTCCTTTAAAAGGGGCCTGTCCTACGACGTACGACGCCCTTTCGGTTTCTGCGCAGAAAGTGGGTGCCTCGGAGAAGAAGGAGGACGACGATCTGCGAAAGACACTGACCTATGATCCTCGTCCCCGGCGGTGACGACGATGATGCGCACAGAGGGGGGTTTCCCATGTTTTCCCTATACGAAAATGGGGGTACCCCGGAACAAAACATCCAAGATTTGACTGGTTTAGTGTTGAAAGCTATGGTTTTGGGGATCCCCCATTTTAAAGAAACCCTCATTTGATTGTCCCATCAGAACTGGGGATAAACATTCAACCCGTATCCATATCCAAAATCTAGTTTGATGTGAGCACAAGGCTACACATTTTCCTGTTCACATGTATCTGTCGGTATATCATATAATTGCCAACCTTGGATCAGTAAACCCCTGGGATGTTTCATTGAGGGGGTTACCACTTTAGCATACTTTAGCAGCAAATGAACTCACTATTTGGGCGGGGGTGCCTCCTAGCTAATCAGGGTTTAGTCTCATCCAGGTTTGACATTGCTGGGAAGGACACACATGTAGTCCAGCAATTTTTTGGACAACCGTTTTGGCCCCGTTGGTTACTCACTAGTAGGGTATCTACCGGGAAGATCTGCGAGTTTTTTTCCATTCTCAATATCATATTGACTAGCTACTCTATATATATATAATATAAAGTCAGTATATATTACCCTCTGGTTATTTAACATAGCCATGGAAAATCCCTTATAAATGGTGGTATTAATGGGAAAATCATCTATTTCAATGGGCCATCTATACCATGGCTATGTTAAATAACCAGAGGGTAATAATATATATTAACCATAACTATTTTTTTTTGAGGGCTCCATCTTTGTTTCATATTTGGACTCCGTGGACTCCTTGGCCTCGGCGCGAAGTGGGCTCAGGACATGATGCAGATTCCCCTGGCGTTGTCCAAGTGCGATTTGGACGAGGAGCGGCAGACCATGATGAAGGACCGGCGTTTGCGACGGGTCAGCCTTTTGAAGGGCACGGAAGATGTCGGCCCTGGTAGAGTCAGAGGGTTCTCAACGGGTTTTGATGGAGAGGTGTTGAATGGTGTTGATCTTCTCAACGTTTTTTGGACAAATATATAGCCTTGACATGCCTTGAGTGATTCGTAGAATTCTATCTATTGGTATTGGTATATATATATATATATTTGAAATTATGTTTTTCCGAATATACGATTTGGGATTTGTGAATTCTCATACTTTGCCCGAATGCGGTGGTCCAGGGGTGGTCCAAATTCAAGGGGATTTGACTGGAAAAATGATCCTTTCTCAACCATGGTATGGTGGTATGGACTGGGGCGACATCTGAAACAGAGAAACGCGGACAAAACTCATCACCCAACAGATGGGCTGAAGAATATGTGGTTGGAATTGGGGTGACGCGTCAATGAATTTTTGGGTGTGACATCTTAGGTGTATTCGGCTTTGGTTATGAATTCCGGAAAAGACCCATGTCCATGTACAAGGTGAGGCCCCTCAGTTGTAAGTTGGTTTCTAAACCCATTAGGAATAGTTGTATTCCGCATGAACCGTAGTTAACCAAGTTATAAGTCAACTTAGCTATCTACGGGGCCCCACATTGTATGGTTTATGGTAGATATAACATGATATAACTATAGTTAATGGATGATTTTACCAACCAAAATGGATGAGTTTACTCATCTTGTGACTGTGGTGGATCTTTAACTCCAAGGCTGGGTACTGTACCCACCCCAGGAGAAAAAAACCCCTTGTGGATTGGTGATTACAGGGGGATACAAGGGGGTAATATACTACCATATATATCAATTATATATATATATATGCTGGTTTCCTAAACCACGGGGGTACCCCAGTTATCATCCAAGTCATGGTCGTAAGACCAAAAATACTTGGTATTGTAACAACCTTTTTTTGACGACTGAAGACCCCCCCCAGAAACCCCATGTTGAGATGATCCCGTATCCCCTATATTAAATATGATTGGTGATCTTCCCATCACAATCCATCACCCTAAAAAACAAACACACCCCATTTCTATGGTCCCCAAAAATGGTGGAAATTCCTACATCCACCATGGTTTCGTTGAGGGGAAGGGATGGTTCCCATGATATTCCCACAACATCCCCATGATTTTCCTCGGTTTTTCACAGCTGCAGGATGCCTTCCTAGGCCTCAGCGATGGCTCCTTGAGTCTTAGCATCCACACGCCCGGACAGGCCGGAGAAATTTGTCGTCTATAAAAATAGTTATCTCAAAGTCTACAATTAGATATATGACGTATGGTATATAGTTATATATATATAGCCTAATATCATATATATATATACATTACAGTCTATAATTCATAATCTGTAGATCCATAATGATCCATAGCTTTCTTTTTTAAGCAGGAGGTTTGCAATGGCAAGGCACACCGCGTGGCTCATGTGAACATTTTGCTGAAACTTTCGGGATCTCTCTGCATCTAACACCAGTCCCAGAATTGGTTTTCCACAACAAAAAACAACAAAAAACAGCAGGGTGATTTCCATGGTCATTTCCATACTGATCCAGTTTTTGTGGTAGAAACACCATGGTTCCCAGCATCGAAACCCCGTTTCTCTCTGTTCTTAGCGAAACGAAACCAACGGGGTTCTACTCCGCAGGTTTCCAGCTACTCGGTGGAGGATCACCTGGCCAGGACGGCTCCGGCCGATTTTTCTGGGGGTTCAGCCCGGGGATTTTTCTGGGGGATGTATGAACTACGTCGTATGACAGAACAGCTGTTGTTGTTGGATGTAATTATCAATGGATTGGTTTAAGGGAAAATTTACAGGAAAACCCCATATTTAATGGGAAAATCTATGGTTTCCTGTAGATTTTCCCTGAAATCTATCCATTGAAATTAATGATGTAATGATACAATCGGTAATTTGTATCTTTTAACATGGAATCCCCATGAATCCATATATAATATAAGGCAGTCTGTGGGTGTTATCTTGGTTCAAATATCGAGTTGGAGATATTGTAACATGAATCATGTTCAATCACGGTGCGTTTGTGCTTAAACCTTGGTGTTTTCTAGAACACGTGGCACGGCTTATGCAACCAGTGTGTCAGATTTTTGGTGATTTATTCGTTGATTCCCCCAAAAATTCTCCCAAAAAATCCCATTCTAAATCACTATGTTACTACGTTCAAGTCAACCCCTTGAATACCTGAGGGCAGTAGTGACATTGTTTACGCACGGGAAGTTCAGGGTCATAGATGCTTCTGGAACATGATTTCTGACGGTATGTCAGGGGATACAAGACGAAAGGGCCCCTCAACGGCCTCAAAGAAGTGTACAAAAAGCAGTGGGTTTTCTGATGAAAGAAGATCCAACTGATTTGCTTTCTTGTTCCCAAATTGTTCCCAAATTTTCCCACAGTCCCGAACTCAAGTAATTAACTTGCAATAGTTTCAACATGTTTCAACCCCTTTTCCATATTTCCTGGACACTGGTCCCGCAATTTCCTGGCCGCCCGAAGCTTTGAGACGTGGGGTGATCATCGAACAAGGTTCAAAACCTCCTAGTGGTCGATGGTCATCTTGTGTCTGTAGAGCCATTACGTACCGGTTTCAGGTGGATTAAATTGCTTTCCACGTTGGGGAACCACTATGGCATTATGGCGTTGAAAATATCCCTATCCATCTGCTGAATCACCATCTTCCCTGCCCAAAGTTTTCAGTTGATTTCCCCATGTTCAGATAAATTCAACCTATCATGTTGTCGGCTAGGGGCCTATCCCATCAATTATATCCAAATTTCAGGCATCCAAACACAAAGAGTTCCGTACAATGAAAAGAAGTGCGAAATCGCTTGGCAGTGCGCGGCGCAAGAAAGTGAAATTCTGTCATTCTGGAAGGTGTTTTGCAAAATTTGAGGAAAATTCACGGTGCCGATGGAATGTTTTTCCGTGCTATCCCTGCTGAAAGCACACCAGCAGCCTCAGCAGCCGTCAAGGAAAAGAAAGGAGATGAGGCAAATAACGCCTTGGCAAGCTCCTTGTTTGGCGACGTCTAGAGAGATTTCGTGGCGATCCCTGCGCAAAAAGAATTGCGGTTTGCAGATCTTGGCAATCCATCTCCCCGCAATATATTTGGGTTCAGATTATTGCGGTGATACCCCTGGCCTAATGAATGCTCTATTACTTTGCTTTATGGAGAGATATGACAAATATATACGGTGATTAACGTTCATTTACATTAACAACGTATAACAACGTTAATATACTTTATTGTAGGCCTCCAACTAATGCAACCGAACCTTTTAAACTAGTTATATATAGTAGTTATATGATGGTTTCTTTCCCATATCTCAACCATATCAGACAGGTTCGGTTGCATTAGTTGGAGGCCTACAATAAAGATCAATAAAGTATAATATCAATACGCATCCCATATCTACATCCAAAAGATCTCCAATATCTCAACCTATTCTCAACCACCTCACGGCGCCGCCTCACGGCGCCGTTGTAACGGCCAAAAATTCACCGCAGGACGGTGGAGTGCTGGAGGAACATCCAGCAGGACGGCGGCCTTTCCTTCGGCCATGCGCTGGGAAAACTCTGCCAGGACGGGCGGGCATTCGGAAGGGGGTTTTCCAATGGGGGATTCCCAAGACCATGGGTTTACTCAGTCATGGTTTAATGACTTGAAGAAATTTGGGGGTACCCCCCATTTTAGGACAACTCCAATCAAAATATGGGGACATTTACGTGGATATCAGTGATAAATGATGGTTGACTAGCTGTTATACCATCTAAGATTCATTGTGGATGATCACAATCCACTGGGAAATCTGTCTTTCACCAGCCATGTCTGAGCAACGTGGTGAGGTGATATAAGAAAAAAATGCGAATTGAGATGATGTAACCCGAACATCGGAACACAATAGCTGGTTGGTGGTTTGGAACATGTTTCCATATATTCGGAATAATAATCCCAACTGACGAACTCATATTTTTCAGAGGGGTAGGTATACCACCAACCAGATAGGTAATGGGAGTGGAGGTGGGTTCATTGACGTTGCGTGGTTGGAGATTATGAACCTACCTGATTTATTGGAGATCATGACATAACTTGAAACTCTCAAACATCACGCTCTTTTTTTTTCCGCAAAAGAAAAAAGGGAGCTTCTAGAAAGACCGATCAAACACATTTCACAAACTTTCTACCAAACCTTCGAAAACAAAAAACGGACCAACACATTTTGGACAAAAAATTGGAGGGTAACCTCCATGACCATATGGGTGTGTCTGAAAATAGTGTACCCCTAAACCCAATGGTTAATGATCATTATCCCTATTAAATGGCTATAATTGGGAATATACCCTATTTTCAGACAAACCCACATGGACACCTCCATATGGACATCCTCCCAGGGTTTTCGCCCCTGCTGGGAGGATTTAGCCTCGGTGGCCTTCCCACAGAAATACCTGGTGGATGATCTGGGCCGGCTGCGGTTGCGAAGCACGGCCTGGGAGACCCAGGGGAGCCGTTGGACGTGGCGAAAGTGGTGGAGCTTGGAAAACGTGGTGGAAACTCATGCGAAACTCATGTGAAGCTCATATGAAACTCATATGAAACCTGATTGGTCGTTTGGAAGATTTTTTTTATTTTTCCATATATTGGGGATAATCATCCCAATTGACGAGCTCATATTTTTCAAGATGGTTATTGCACCACCAAAAGATGAACTCATGTCATCTAATGTCATCCCCCCGAGAACCTATCCGAAGATCCAAAGATTTGGCCCAGGTGGAGTCGTTGAATGCAGTGATTCCCTTGGGTCTTGCCTTCAAAGGTCTTCGGGAGGCGGGGAAGCCATGGGGAGCCCCCGGGACACAGCTCTGTTGATTGGTTCAACGCTTCAATAACTCTTCAACCATAGCTTTATGAGGGATTGCTATGGTTACCGGTGCCCAGCCCAGCTATGTGGGTTTACAGCCCCATCGACCTATAGTTATGTGATGTTATGTGATGATCGTTTTCGCCAGCCTGGTGAATTGAGTTCTAAACCAACGTAGCGAACCCTGCCAGAGCCTGGGAGTTCAGTTGGATCACAACGAAGCCAGATCCACTTGAGATGCCAGCATGAGTGTAGTAGCTTTCAAGTGGTGGAGCGGTGAACGGAACTTATGAAATGGGGATCCAAGCTACTGAGCATTTCCCAACCATACGATGTGTAGGCCGGAAACTGGATGTAAAGTCATGTAAAATAGGGTGGGGTCCGTCATTTTTGGCAACCTAAAAGCAAGGTTAGACGTTGCATGAACAGCCTCATTCTTGGTCTGGACTTCGAAACCAAACATAAATTGGATTCCTCAGCCGCAAGATACCCTCTCGTAAACTAACATAGCTTTTGAAAAGAGCCATTTATAGTTGATTTACCCATTAAAAAAATGGTGATTTTCCATAGTGGTTTGTATGTTTACCAGGCCGGGTACTTCCTTCTGTTCTTTCTGTTTTCGCCTACGGTGGCTGGAACTGTTGCGTTTCGTTCACTTGCCATGGGCTGATCGACCAAAGTGACTTCGAGATGGTGAGCTCGGTTTATCAAAAGCCAGCAAGTGACTTAACTCCCGGACTGAATGCTCCATATATCATCATATATCTACATTGTACATCTGTATATATATATATATATATGATATGATATGATATATGATATATGATATATGATATATGATATATGATATATGATATATGATATATGATATGATATGATATGCATATATGCATGTACAATGTGTACAGAGTTCCTAAATTTTCATGTGCATCAAATAAACTGGTCTACATGCCATATGTTGATATATGTTGATCATTAGGACATCCCCTTTTTTGGGGGTTTCCTCACCAAGGGTCGTGCTTCACAGGTCTTCACCTGCATCTGTTGTGGCAGCCTGGCCTTCGTCTCCTTGCGGCGCTACTGCTTGGGACGGACGGCTTCACCTCGGCAGGAGGCTGTGAGTCACGGTAGGAAGTCAGGTCAGGGTAGAACGGTAGGAAAAACCCTCCCAATTTCACCAGAAATAGATGGTATAAAGAATTCCCACATGGGTGGTTTATGGATGTTTATGGTTTACTATGGTTTACCCCCAGATTTTTTGGGTTCCATAGGAACATGATCGACTTCAGGCGGGCTTTCCATATGGCCATATGTCAAATTCTTTGGATACTGTAAAGAATGACCATTTTTTGTTCTGGAATAAGAAGACCAAGGGAACTTAGTAACCATTAGTAACCAGACCTATTCGCCAATTACCTGTATGGTAGGTTGCAAACCTGGTTCGAAATGGCTGCGTCCAAAAGTGGGCGATACCACGATACCTGGCACTTTTCTACAGGAACTATGATAACTATGATCATGACGCATCTTTTGTTTCCCCCTAAATATTCAGACAACGCCCAATGAACAAGTTAGTATGGCTAAGTACTGTCACCCACTGAGGTCCCATGACGTCCTTATTAAGATGAACCAATAGGCACAGGTTGCCATGCACCAAGATTGTTGGCTGCAGGTTGCCACTGGGAAAACCTGAGATTCCAACGAGTAGTTTAGTAGCCAAAACTCTTCTGAACATCCGCTAGACTGGCATTTGATAGGACTTGATAAGGCTAATTTTCATATTTTTCATGATCCAATACTGACATTATCTGTGTCCTCTATTGTCCTCTAGAAATGGGCTTTTTGCCCAGCAAAAACTCACCAAAACCACGATACCACGATACGTGGAGATGGATCAAAATTCAATTGTACCATCATAGTCAGTGTTCCTGATACATAATGTATATATATATATAATATAATATAATATAATATAATATAATATGTATGCACATATATATAATATGATATGTACGCATATATATATATTATACATATATGTATTTATTTCGTCATCTAAATCACATTTATCTTCCCGCCATGTTAACTGATGCGTTACTTCCCTCGCTAGGGCAAGCTAAAGAACATTCAGAGATGCTTCCAGGTAATACCCAGAATTCCCGGTGGATTGAGATTTTCTCCATTTTCTCCCAGTATCTGGATGTATCTGGCATATCTCCGAACGCTTCAGAACAAAGTTTTGAGGCTTGAAATGGTTGAAAGTTAGCTTCATAGATTTGTAGAGTAGCATCTCTTGTTTTTCACGTACACTTTAACGTTTTGACGCCATGTCGCCATGTCATGAATTGACACCAAGAGATTTATACCGGTGGCAGGGCGATGAGGAGATACGATTCCTGGCGGTGGATCCCGAGTGATGCTTGCGTGATGCTTGCTGAACATGTTTTCACGATGCCTTTCCCAGCTAGGAACCCTAATCTTTGAGGATTTTCCAGATTTCCCAGCTGATTTTCGCTGATTTTCCAAAGGTGGGTCATGATGGTCATGTGGGTAATTCCCAGTGCCATTTGCACCAATTCCCCAGGAAAATCACCATTTTTTTTTTGGTGGTATAAAAATGTACAGTATAAACCATTACAAACCATTATCACGCTGTTCCCTCAGTGGTATGACAAACCTAGGTCCTAGGTGAACTGGACACAGAACGACTTGCAGTAGCTAGGCCGAAAGACAGCCACGCGGCTGGTGCGCAGTTTCGTCGTTTCGCGGTTTCGACGCCCAAAGAGATGATCGAAGACTGAACTGAGGTTCCCTCTGGATGGATTTATGAAATGGTTACCCTCTGGTTATGACTCACAGTTCACCATGGAAAGATCCACCATGCTATTAAGTTCGGTAAACCATCTATTTCGATTAGGGCCATGGCTTCCATGGCTATGTTAGTCATAACCAGAGGGTATCTGGTTGGTGGTTTGGAACATGAATTTTATTTTCCATTTCATATATGGGTTGTCATCCGGAACCCATTGACGAACTCATATTTTTCAGAGGGGCAGGTATACCACCAACCAGTTATATTGGGAGGTTTCCTGAAATGGAGGTATCCCAATAGCTGGCTGGATGGTTTATTTCATGGAGAATCCGTCTATAAATGGATGATAACTAGGGGTACCCCCCATTTACGGAAACCTCCCAATATGAAATTTGCCCCTAATATTTCAACAAGGAGGTAATTGATGTAAATTAGGAGGATGCCTGGAAAGCGGCACACCAGCGCGTTGCTTGCTCCTTTCCACAACGGTCAAAGCACCGCAAAACACATCAGCCTCTGCTCCTCGGCAGCTTTACGAACCTCAATGACAAACGGCCACCTTCCAAAGACAGAAACGTCTCGAGTTGGGATTCAAGTTTTGTGTTAGGTCAAGAGACCGATTGAATCAATGCGATTCAACATCACCTATTCATACGATTTCATACCTATTCCACTGCTTAATTGCATAATTTGAGTTTCCAATTTGAGCCTCCACGCCGGAATTTTGAGTGTATTTCCCGGGTTCAGAAGTATCTGATTTTTTTTCCTTTTTCCCGAATGTGTAGCAAGGGTTCCCGTTTCACTCTGGGGGTCTGGGGGTTGAGGGTGTGTTCGCTCGACGTTGCCTAACCGTTCGCAACCGTTCGCAACCGTTCGCAACCGTTCGCGCGATCCCCGTATGGCCGTGCCTATGGTAAGTTCTGCAGAAGGGGTCATTTTTGGAGGTTTCAAACGTCGCGTTGCTTCGTTTCGAGTGGTAGGCGTGGCACTTCGTGACATTCAGACGTGTTTTGTAACGTGTCAAAAGTCGTTTTGTGTGGCAGGCGCAATACTTTTGCGACGGTTTCGCAAGATAAGTTGCAGATAGTTGCAGTTTTTCGTGGCAGGCGCAGCACTTTGGACGTGTCCAGCGTCATTTTGCATGGCGGGCGCAACACTTTAGACGTGTCGTGTTGCGTGTTTTGTGCGAATCGCATTGTCAGGGCTGCGTCAAGCATGGCGTTTTGTGAGATGTGATGAAAATTGACGGAAGCCTCGCACGAAACATCGATTTTGAGGTAGCAAATTTAGAGGGTCTAAGGAAAACTCTTGGGAAAACATCGATTTTGAAGCTACAAAGTGTCAAAATTGGAGGAAGTCTCGCACGAAATGCCCGTTTTGATGCTCCCACGTGTCTGGTCTCGAGTCTCTGGTTTTCCTGTGGCCTCGCCGTGTCAATGGGGGAAGCTGCAAAACCTCTCCTTTTCGAAGGTTTCCAGGCAGGTTGTCATGTCGTTTTGCGTGGCAGGCCTGGCACATTGTGACATTCCAACCTGTTTGATAATGTGGTGTGGCAGGCGCAATACTTTTGCATCCTTCTCACAAGATGAGTTGCAGTTTTCGTGGCAGGCGCAGCATTTTGGAGATCTCTGTCGTCATTTTGCGTGGCAAGCGTAGCACCTCAGACGTGTCGCATTGCGTGCTCTATACACTCCACACTCTACACTCCACACGCCACCCTTTACACTTCACACTCCACACTTTACATTCCACACTTTACACACTACACTCCACACTCTACACTTTACACTCCACACTTTACACTCTACACTTTACACTCTACACTTTACATTCTACACTTTACACTCCACACTCTACACTCCACACTCCACACTTTACACTCCACACTTTACACTTTACACTCCACACTGTGCACTCCACACTTTCCACTTTACACTTCACACTCCACACTTTACACTCCACACTTTACACTACACACTGTACACTCCACACTTTACACTTTGCACTTTACACTTCACACTCCACACTCTACACTCCACACTTTACACTCTACACTTTACATTCTACACTTTACACTCCACACTCTACACTCCACACTCCACACTTCACCCTCCACACTCTACACTCGACACTTTACACTTTACACTCCACACTCTACACTTTACACTCTACACTTTACACTCTACACTCGACACTGCACACTTTACACTTCAGACTCCGCACTCTAGACTTTACACTCCACACTCCACACTCCACACTTTACACTCCACACTTTGCACTGTACACTCCACACTCTACACTTTACACTCCACACTTTACACTCCACACTTTACACTCCACACTCCACACTTTACATTCCACACTCCACACTCTACACTCCACACTCCACACTTTGCACTTTACACTCCACACTCCATACTTTGCACTCCGCACTCCACACTTCACACTCCACACTTTACACTTCAGACTCCGCACTCTACACTTTACACTCCTCACTCCACACTCCACACTTTACACTCCACACTTTGCACTGTACACTCCACACTCCACACCATACACTCAATACTTTACACTTTACACTTTACACTCCTCACTCTACACTTTACACTCCACACTTTGCACTGTACACTCCACACTCCACACCTTACACTCAATACTTTACACTTTACACTTTACACTCCTCACTCCACACTCTACACTTTACACTCCACACTCCACACTTTGCA
>Ga0126342_10000547_pt1 | contig 42307 bp, 27 predicted proteins | sample Cyp1metagenome_FD_92528 | JGI IMG/M metagenome (GOLD analysis project Ga0126342, IMG submission 92528) | Coral microbial communities from Lord Howe Island, Old Settlement Bay, Australia - Cyphastrea 1 metagenome | ecosystem: Host-associated > Invertebrates > Cnidaria > Coral ...
AATTAATTAATTAACATGACTTCGATTTGGTTCCCTAATAATAAATACCCCCCTAATACTAAAAACTACCTGCCGTGTTTTGTATTAGGGGGGGGGTTTAGTATTAGGAGGAAGGGATTAAACCGTTTCGTGCATATGTCTCTAGTTGAAATACGTCAGGGTTCGGAAGTTGGAGGGCCATAGCTAAGCTAAGCTACGTTTTGAGATCGGAAAAGTGAATGGCAAAGGAACATGCAGGAGCTAAGTTTGAGCTATCCGGCATACGTAAGGTCCGTGTAAGGTCTATATACGCATGTCTACGTAAGGGCAACGTGTTCACTTGTGAAAGATCCCCATCTGGGCCGCGGCGGTGCAGTGGAATCCAGAGGGGGGTCATATGGGATGGCCAAAGGAAAATGCAGAAATGGCAAGACCTGGAAGCCTGAATGGAACAAACAAGGTGAAATTTGAAGAATGGAGAACTGACAAGCTCCTTCAGCTTTGGTGATGATCTGATGCTTGTGAAAAAGACTGGCTGTTGTTTTCCACCAACAGAAAGTGCGAAGTGGATTGTGTCTTGAACTTCAGGCATGGTAAAAATTCAGCAAAGATATTTGGTGTTCTGTGAATGCCTTGGACTTGATGGTCAAGAATCAATTTTCCAACTGGGACTCTTTTGTTTAACGCGCCATGTCCCGTTGACAAACTTCAGAACACCAGGAGCCAACTTTGCGGGCACCCCAAGTCTCATGTCGTCTTGGCCACCACTAAGCAAGTTCCAAGGGCTTACCAAAGCCTAGATCCCATTGAAATCCATTTAATCCTAGTAAAACCCACTTGAGAGGGGGGCCGAAAAGTAGGTGTTGGGCAGGCAACCAACATGATAACACTTGGAATCATAGTAGTTGCGGCGCCGACAGCCAAAGCGTAAAGGTGGCTACATTTCGTAATTATCACAACCAATGTGAGTGGTAAACCCGAAAAAAAGTCCCCAGGTCATTAACACTTGTATGGATTCTATTTAAACCATCCCCAAGTCTGGTAGCTTTATGGCAGCCAGGGTCTAGCACATAGGTAGGGACAACCGACACGAGCTGACAACTGGGCAACAGCTAACAACGACAAACCACGTGCATCACTCTTTACAAAAATCACATCTGCATGATGGTAATTAACCAACAAATGCACACAATAATTAAGAATATTCAGGCGAACTATTGTTTACGCCTGGGATTTGCTGCGCTTAAATTCGAGGTCCAAAGCATTACTGCGCGCTGTGTCGGAGTTGGAGGCAGTGGGCGACAGTCCCACACCGAGTATGTGGCCCAAAATCAACGTCTTGATTACATAAGGATGCAAAATCACACGGCCTATGCCCGCGCTGCTTCACCACACACATTGTTTTCTATTTTTCATTTTTTTTGCCAGGACGGCCCAGGTCACTGATTTGATATGATTTGATTGCAAAACTACGCGGGCAAGGTGGGAGTCGAAGGGTATATAACGCCCATCCCCAAAATCATAGGTATTCCCTTCTTCTTTTGGGCCGGGGTTGTTTCTTTCACAATACACGGTTAATTTAATACTAAAGTACATGAAACTCAGATATCCATAGATATCCTAGGTTACCCTTGGCCTTTCTAAAATCCCATTTGAGTTCCATAGCTCCAGATGCTTCGTCACGGCAGACTATCTCGTCAGGGCACAGCTCCAGCATCGCAAAAGCTTGTGACCTCCAAAATGGCCGCGCTTCGCGGAAGCATTTGGAGACCTCAGACTCAGCTGGGTACCAGGTGGTGTCCCCCCCAGTTGTAAGTTGCTTTATAACCCCAAGTAACTATAGAATTTATCGGTATATCTTCAATAAACCCTAGTTATTGTAGTTATGAACCAACTTAGCTAACTATGGGGCACCACATTGTATACAGCAAGCCCCCAAAAGATAGAGAAGCAACATAATGTAAGAACCTACTGAAATCGTGAATCACCGGAAAAAAACAAGACAACAGATTTTGAAGACGTGAGCCATTTGCCGTCTGGGAATCTAACATAGCTATGGGATAGATGTTTTACCTGTTTAGAATCAGTTGTGAGTATCCATAGCTATGTTTGCAAGAGGTACCTTACAAAATGTTTCAAATATGTGCTACGCATTTTTCAGTGATCCATACACGCGTATACACATAATCCTGCAGAGCTACATGTAGAAATGCGGCAAATGTTCTTGCTAACTCTAGCAAAACTGCAGCCAGCCATATTTGCCTAGCGGGTAAGACGTTCCGTTATAAGCATACCGTATATTAACTAACACGTGTTACAACCATATAAAAATTTGGGAAATGGATATGAATGGAATGGATCAAAACAAAACTGTTAAACCACGAAATCGAAACATGCCTTGCTGTTTCATCCGTTGCTCAAACGAAGTCGTGCTTTCGTTTGAACGAGGATTTGCGGTTCCCAAATTCCACCAACTGAGTTGACTTTCAGCCTGCATGAAACCACTACCACTATCACTTTAGGACCAAACAACTCATCCCCGATCTTTTTCCAGGGTTTGATATCATCACAAACCGCTCACATGTTTGTCCATGTTTATCATCAGGATACACCCCCAGAATCCCCCAGACATGTAACATGGAATCCAAAGAATTGGGTCGGCAAATTGGTTGTCCTGGAGCCAGTTTAGGGGTCCATGTTCCATCTTAAGTTGGATCAAGGGGGGAATCGGCGACCACAAACTCAAGCAACTCCCAGCCGCGTCCGCCAGGCGACAAATGGCCAGCCGGGGGTCTGAATGTCAAGTTTCTGCAGGATTTTCTTCATACCTTGCACCTGCAAATCCAAGAAGCCCGACTCGTGAAGCCACTGAAACACTAACGGGTCCTGCGGGCGGGCGTTTTTTCGAGCCATGGGGCCATGATTGTGTAGCCATGGATGTCTGTGGGACACTCTTTTCAGGGTGCGACTTCCACAACTGCAGTTTTCTATGTTTGAAGCAAAGCCCCTTTGACCATCCATTGGTAGCCCCTGCAGAGTCACCGCTTCGGGGCGTGTCCGGCGAGTTGTCATCGTAGGGATGTCCAGTGGCGTAGAGTCTCGTCAGCTTCTGCGCCACGAGTTCGAGTCGACTGTCCATGACTCGTTCCTGGGCAGATCCGTCCGTCCCGGAGGCGGAGTTTCGTGGATCCGGGTTGGGGCTGGGGTCAAATTGCCACATTCCATCTGCACCATCACCACCATCATCACCATCATCGCCATCACCATCATCATCATCACCATCACCATCATCTTCATCATCGAGAGGTGTTTTCCAGACAGACTCAGTATGACCCAGTCTTCGCAGAAATGAAGATCCTTGAGGATAAAGAAGAGACTCAAACCACTCAAGATCAACTTACGGAAAGTAGCCAGTAGCCATGACATTTCCTCTGAATTACCGACAACAGCTCACAGTACCATCTGGTTATTTAACATAGCCATGGAAAATCATCATGTTTATCCATTTTGATAGGGAAACCATCTATAAATGGGCCATTTTCCATGGCTTTGTTACATAACCAGAGGGTATATGTTCTGTCTCCTCCAGTAGCAAAATATCATTGATATTGAGGTCCTTTGAGTTCACTACATACATTCGCCGAAGTCTCCTGTGGCTTTGTCTGAAAATAGGCTACCCCCAAACTTGATGCTTAATCATCCATTTCCTTATCATGATTCTTACATGATTCTAACCATTGCCATCTATTCATGTTCTTTTTCACGGTAAATCCACAATTTTCAGACCATCTCACATCCCACCAGCCCCAGGCAGTCCCCAGCAGTCTGAGATTCCAAGTTTTCTTGTTCCTTCTGCCCAATGTGCATGTTGTAGCAGTCGAGCAGTCGGCTCAAGCCCTTCCTCAGACCAAGGGATTGGTTGAAGGGATCAGACTGGGATCGAAGCTGCGACATATGAAACATTCATTTAGAGCCCCAGGTGATTTGACAGTTTGCTATGGCGATGATTTAGCTACTATTTAGCTAGGTGATTTTCGAAAGCAAATTGGCACACATTGCCAGAAAGCAATTCATCTGATTGGTGGTTGAGCCACCCCTCTGAAAAATATGAAAGTCAGTTGGGATGATGACATTCCCAACATATGGAAAGTCATAACATTAATGTTCCAAACCACCAAGCAGTCATTTATTTTCAGGGCTCTCAACACCGCAATGGTGGACTGGATCCACTGGTGGTGTGTGTGGGGGAAAGCTAAAGTTGGCCATACAAAAGGCAATTCATGGAAACATATGGGCCGTTGAACCAACAACAATGAGATTTTTAAACGGGGATTTTAATGGGTAACCGGGTATATGACGCTATATGGGATTTATGGACTCTGAAAAAGCTGCTTCAAATTGGCCAACCGGTGTAGTTTTCAAACCAAGCAAGTGGTGAAAACAAACTCCATCAAGTGGCCAACGGCGTAGTCAAGATAGTCAAGTTGTGAAACCAGCACTGGAATATCATGAAAGAACATATCTGGAGCTGCTTTTAACATTTTTCAAATCAAGCCTTCAATGTCTCGCCTTTCCAACCTAAACTCCATCCAGTTGTCAGTGAGCATCTGAGAATCTGCTGGAACAAGCGAAAAGGCCAACCACTACAGCAATATCACCAAGAAACACCTGGTGTTTTAGTACTGAATCCATCATGTTTTTGGGCCCACACGGAGGTATTCAATATTGACGGGAAGGGATTACTTCAAGCAAGGGGATAGAGTGGTTGAGTGGTTGAGCATCACCACTAAGCATCGAAACTCTCCTGGCTGTTGTTTGCCTGCAACCTATCATGACCTGGTAGATTTCCCGTGTTGACAACCCATTTCCCAGTCCTATATCGGTGTGTCTGGCGGGGTAGGGTTCCAAATGGCCACTTTAATAAGATAAATATGGATAAATGATGATGAACCATTAAAAATTGGCAGATATTGGCAGTGGGGGGTTTTCCTCTAGATTCTACTTAGATGGGCCATGGAGTTAGTTAACTAGTCAGTAAATGGATTATAATTGGGATATAGGGGGTTATATTCCCAGTTGCTAACCAGTTAGCTAATCCCATGGCCCATCTAAGTAGTTTTTTAGACGAAGCCATGGTAGTCATCGAATCAATCATTCGTCGAACTTGTGTCGAAGCGCTCCGATGAAACCCGAAGCCAAGTTTCAGCGAGAAATCCTGCTGTTTCTTGCAGGCCTCAACCAAAATGGCTTCCTTGATCTCCTGTCAGGACCCATCTTTATTGCTTCATGTCATAGATCAAACATGAGGTACCCTCTGGTAAACTAACATAGCTATTGAAAATTGCCATTTAGAGTGGATTTATCCATTAAAAATGGTGATTTTCCACAGTTATGTTAGTTTACCAGAGGGTAATGGACATGGGACAATTGACATGAAACCATGGTTTTCACTACACATACAGCCTTGCCCAAGGATGTCCTCATGGAATATCATCATCATTGTCAATCCCACTATTCTTGCTTTTGCGTGAGAACAAAACACGTCCGCTCATCCACAAATTGAAAGCTTCCATACCGGCTGCAGACACAGCTGCTGACACAGGCTCATAGAGAGAGAGAGAGAGAGTTGCTCAGCGGGTTTCCTTGCAAACAAAAAGCTTAAACTGTTTTTCGTTGGGTTTGCGCGCCATTTTTCGTACATAGACCATAGGTACATACCAGAATTGGCCAGCTTGATGTTATTGTGGTCGATCTTGGATACCATCTATGTTTGAACCACAAACAACTGATTAGTATATATCCCCCTCAGCTATCATATGGCTGAGAAACTCTTAGTACCTCCTTAGCTCTCCATTCAACAGGGAACATGGATAACCCAACCGCTCCGAATCGCTCCCTCCCAACCATTGGACAGTCAAAATGGTAACACATTCCCAATCATTGAAAATTACTTAACTGTAGTAACTAATAACATTGTGCTTCCAGTTGGACTTAATAAGCTCCCTTCCAACCATTGAAAATTACTGAACTGATCTTAACTGCTAGTCACCCTGTACTAGTCAGTTTTCCCAGCTAGCTGGATGTCTGATCAAAGATCCTCATTGAATTCCCTCATGGATGTTACTGGGTGAACAACCCATCATCCCCATGTAAACCCGCATGTAACCACCATTCAAGCCCCACTAAACGTCAACGTCCATAATAAACATCATTTTACAAAAACAAAAAACAAATCACCACCCTCTGGCAATTCAACGTGAAAAATCCTAGTTCGATGATTTTCCCAACTTGAAACCTCCATTTAGTTCGGGGATTTCCCATGGCAGCGAGCCTTGTTGTTCACCATCATGGCGTTGTAGGCCGAAGCACACCGCCAGAGCGACAAGGGTTTCAACATGTCGATGCCAAGACAGATTCGCCCTGCTGCTTCATGAAGGAAGGAGGTGTTCCTGGGCATGTCATGCGCCGGGGGGTTGAAGCAACACATAACATGAGATCACCATTGGTAGATCGAGGTTTCATGGTGGTTTACTAGGGATATTAATGACATATCGGAGTATTAATGACATATGGTTGGGACACTCTTAGTCTCCTTAGCTCCCCATTCAATCGGGAACATGGATACCCCTAGATCCTTAGCTCCCACGATTGGATAGTTTGGTTCTTATTCATTTCAAATACCCTCGGGTAAACGAACATAACTATGGAAAATCACAATTTTTAATGGATAAATCCACTATAAATGGCCATTTTCAATAGCTATGTTAGTTTACCGGAGGGTATATCACTAACCAGGTACCTGTAACCAAACCGTGGCTGGAAACTCCCCGAACTCAATGGAGGCTTTGCTGCAAAATCATTCGGTGGATTTTCCGGGAAGCCATGTTTGATTGCCGCCCCATGTCAAAGCAATGGGGACACTGCTGGTTGAATCCGAATGATTCTGTGGAGAGAGCCACCGAAAGTCACTCAACAAATCGCAAGGTCCCCAAGGTATAGATATTTTCAATTCCTTCCAGTCAATTCAAGCATCTCTTGATAGGTAAATCGGCAAGAGATTGTGGCTGGACACCATACCCATAAAACCCTCAAGCCGGTCAAACCACGATGGACAAAAATGGGCCGACGTAGTTGCTGAAAGGTTCCATTCAACAAAAAACATCATTAAATCACGATAAAATAAATATAAATAAAAAAACATATATATATATATATGTATATATAAATCATAATAATTAAATCTGTAGAGTTGATGTGAAAAAATCATGATAAATCCATCACCAAATAACTGCTTTTCTGTACGTTGCCATCCAGACAAATCCGGTCACCGATGCCGAGCTGCCGGTATTGCACCATGGCGAAGCCCCAAACCACTTGCCTGGTGCTGCAGTGCCCTCCATGGAGTGCTGGGGCCATGGCGTATTGGCATGGCTTTAAAGACATCAATAAGTGGGATCTATAGTAATCTGATTTAACCAACAAAATTGGAGACTCATGGTGATTAATATGATTAATGGATGGTTTAAATATGGTTTTTCACGGAGGATTCCAATGTTTTGATGAATCAGTTCATGGTTTAGTAACCGAGACTTGGGATTTGACTTTCGGATTGATTCATGGTGATGATGATGGGGGTGCTAGACCAACTTAGAACTGGGGACCCCACCTTGTGAGCCCCATTTATGGCATTTCAAAACACCAAGGTCACTAACTTAATTGTGCAAAAATTGACTTGTTCCACATATTGATCACATTGATCACCCCTCACAACTCTGAAAGTCGGGGATCATATTGAAAATTAAAGAACTGTATCAAAAAGCTTCAGCCAGCAACGTGGACAAGAACCCCACCTCACAACGACCACATTTTTTAGACGCATGGGAAACGCGCCCTCGCCGAATCTTCAATTCTACGGGATCAGCATTTGTCATTGTTTAAAGTAACATATATAAGCATATTCTATACAAATATCATATATGTACATATTTAACATAATTATCACTATATATATATACACAAAAATATATCGATATATATATATAATTTTATATATCTAATATATATATATACACGTTGTTATAGAAACTAGGGTTCTCACATGATTTCGCCAATCTTTGCCAAGCTTCGTGAGGCTGTTGGCGTTGTAAGTACTGTTGGCGTCCCGGTCCCGATTTGGTGTTGCTTGCGCGCCCGCGGTGCCCGCATGCGCTCCCGGACTCGGCAGGCTGGCACGGCGCATATCGTTTTGGCAACACTTGGCTACAGCCTCGCACAACCCCTCGTGCCTCGGTCGAAAGCCGCGAAGCCGTGTCGGTTCTCGGTAGCCAGCCCGGCTCAGCCGTGTCAGTTAAGCTGGGATTTATGATGATTTATTTATGGATGTATGGATGATTCATGATGATTTATCATGAATCGATTTTTTTCTTTAATCATAATGGTAGGTGTTGATCCCATGAAGATAAGTTACAGGGTCCAGTTACATGCTGGGGTATGACCATCATGACGGGGGATGACCCCCCTTTTACAGGCAAAAAAAATATGACCATGGCACACATACCATCTGGTTATTTAACATAGCCATGGAAAATCCCTACCATAAATGGAGGTTTTAATAGGTAAACCATCTATAAATGGGCCATTTTCCATGGCTATGTTAAATAACCAGAGGGTAAGTTTTTCATAGGAGGATTTGCCAGAAAAAATGTGACAACTTGAGGGCGCTCAGATGTTGGAAATGAGGACACTTAAGCTGAGAACATGCGCAAAAAATTGGCAACTTTCCAAACAGCCCAACAAATAATATATATATATATATATATGTATAATACATTCATACAAACATCTTTTGAGTTATGCTCCGAACATTGCAAGTGTTGCCAACTTTACCTTTAATCCAATATACTGATATACAGCTTTTGTTGGATTCTGAATGTTCTTCCATCTGGCCTTCGATTGCCCTCAGCACTCGGTGCATTTTCTTTCGATGAAGTATGCGCACTTTTACGGTGACATATGATTGTCTGGTTGGTGGTTGACCTACCCCTCTGAAAAATATGAAAGTCAGTTGGGGTTACTATTCCCAATATATGGAAAGTCATAAAATTCCATGGTTCCAAACCACCAACCAGTGATTGTTGTCCTGTCTTTTTTTAATGGTTGACATCAAACAACCTCCACGTCCTAAAGCTGCATCAAAAAATGGTTGACATTAAAACATGATTCCCAAGAAACTTGCAAGGAGGTAGTCTAGAATAGAACACCTGGACCTGAACAAAATGCATTGTTTTTTCAGCCCCCCCCGCAAAGTCTAAAATTGCTCGGGACATGCCCAAACATTGAAGGGACAATCTTTCGCAATTCAAACTCAACCTGGTTTAGATTCCAACGATGATAAGTCCGCCAATTTTGGGTGGTAACTACCTGGACTACCTCATTTCCAGACAAGCCCATATTTTTGGCAGGGGTTCCAAGGTCTACAAGAAAGCCATATAGAGGGTTCCCAAAATGGAGGCACCCTAAATTATCCAAAATTAGACCATTTTTAGTATTGAAACCAACAGTTTTCAATAGTTTTGGGGTATCCCAGTTTTTTGGGACACCTAAAAATATCAGAAAACAAACAACATCTCATTCCGGGCGACTTCAGACTTAGGGCACCGAAGGCCCAAATGATGTGTGCCAACTGCCCAGGCGTGAACTTTTGACTTCGCTGTGAGACCTGGACATGGGGAAAAATCTCGCAACAATTACGCTCTGGTTATGACTAACAGTTTGCCATGGAAAGATCCACCATTTTATAGGTAAACCATCTATAAATGGAAAATCCCTTATAAATGGAGGCTTTAATAGGTAAACCATCTATTTCTATGGGCCATGGCTTCCATGGCTATGTTAGTCATAACCAAAGGGTAATTGTTGCTGAAACCCCGACCTAGTAAGTCAGGATTATCACAATAATAAATATTGAAGGTACATAACAACACCATACACCACCCAAATATACATTATTAATAAATACATATTACTATCATTCATCCTTCCCCCCGTTCATATTCAATAACACCACAAAAAACACATGGTTTAGTCGGGGGCATTTACACTTATTAAATAAGAGGTGTTGAATATATCAGGGATATTAGGGGAATGGGACTATAAGCACCCGAACGAACCGGACTAATACCCTGCTTACCTCACTTACAGCTGGGGTTAGAATGGTTAGAAACTGAGAGCTAGGTGGATATGCGCCAAAAAATCTGGCTTGATATGGTACAGTACCTCCATATCCCAGGCTCCTGAAACCCCCATTGACCCAATATCATGATCCAAAATATCCTTGAATACCCTTGAGATTTTGAATATGATTAGTCAGTTGGGATCATTGTGGCATCTTTGAACAATACATCTCTCTCTCTCTCTCTCTGTCGGGCGTGTCTGTCCGCAGGCGTCCTATGAGGACGCCCCAAAAAACCAAATAACACTGCAATGCAAGCCATACATATCATTACTCAATAGTCAAATGGGATAATAATGCTGGTTGGTGGTTTTAACCATCTTGAAAAATATTAATCAATGGGAAGGATGATCCCATATATTATGGAAGATAAAAAATGTTTGAAACCACCAACCAGTAATGGATAAATATCCTACTGTACTACACCCCTTCATATTCATATAGAACCTGGCACCGCAACGGTGAACCTTCCAGGCGAGGACATCGAAACTTCCAAGAAATGATGCCCTTTGGTTATTTAGCGTAGCTATGGAAAATGGTCCATTTATAGATGATTTATGATGATTTACCTATCAAACATGGTGATTTTCCATGGCTACGTTAAATAACCAGAGGGTAAATTATGGGTAAATGGTGGGTTTAATGAAAACAACATGGAAGTTCATGTCTCGGAACGATTTGCCCAGAGAAAAGTAGTTATACATGTTTTTCAATAAAAAGGTTATGAGAAAATGATGGGGTGAAAATTTGGTTACAAAAAACACGTTAGTTGAAGTCAGCAAAGATGTGGCGAACTGGGTCAGTTAACTTTCCCTGGTAGCCTTCTGTTCATTCCACAATAGCTGGTACCCTCTGGTTATTTAACATAGCCATGGTATAGATGGCCCATAGAAATAGATGATTTTCCCAGCTATAAACCTCCATTTATGGTTGGGATTTTCCATGGCTATGTTAGTCATAACCAGATGGTATAGCCAAATGCTCATCCCACAGGCCCATCACCATCATCACCATATCTCAACAGGGGGCATTTCATGCAGCCACGCTTGCCACATGTTGCCACGGCCCTGTTTAAAGCTTCATCATGTGTGAATGGGAAAAGTTCCACACTGCAACAAATTAGCCTCTGGTAAACAAACAGTTTGCTATTGAAAATTGCCATTTATAGTTGATTTACCCATTAAAAATCGTGATTTTCCATAGTTATGTTAGTTTACCAGAGGGTAAATTATCATATATTATCACCTTCCAGTAAATTTACGTAGACCCTGCCAGATAGGGGATGGACGATTATAGTTTCCACTACAAAAATGTTATTCTCAGGGTCTGTGTTAAGATAACAAAGGGTAAGTTGCTAATATTCACATTATTGCATGAATATGTTCATTTTACCATAATAGCGGAAAATAGCGGGTATAATACTATATCTTGTGAATATTCACACTATTATATAACTTATAGTTTTATAAGATTCAATATATACATAATATATATATATATATACCATCTGGTTATTTAACATAGCCATGGAAGCCATGGCCCATAGAAATAGATGGTTTACCTAGCTATAAAATGGTGGATCTTTCCATGGCAAACTGTTAGTCATAACCAGATGGTATATATCTATATATATATACAGTATTCCCGTATAGTATTGATGCGGCGATGGATTTTTTGGTCGGAATCTCCCGGTTGCCTTGGTGCCAATCTCCAGCATGAGGGCCGGGTGCCCCAAGTTACTGACCTCCGGAGAATTTTTGGTCGGCCTCACTTGGGATACTGAAAAAGTGGTTTACTAAAGAACAGGTAGCTCTAACCCATGAGAAAATAGAACTGCTATGACTAGTTTTGTAGTGAACTTTATGGGAGTTTTGTGTGTGTGTGTTTTTGTTCTCCAAGTGTGTGAAATACCCGTGTAGATGTGTGCAACTATTCACAACTGCCAGATGAACACAAAAGGACATAAACCCTCTTTGAATGATTCCTTTCTTACCAGGTGCCCCACTCTTGGCATAGCTAAGTTGGCTTATAACTTTATATAATTTATAACTATGTCAACCAGGGTTTTCGGTCATTCTATCGAATTCTACCTCTAGTTGACATTAGTTGACACGGACAAACATAACTGCGCACCACCAGTCGCTATCAGAGGTCCCATCAATCTCACCATGAAATCATGAATATCCCTCTCTTAAATTCCATTTCAATCCCATCTCCCCATGAACCATAAAAACTATGAATTTTCGCACGAAATACCAATTTCCATATTGGATCCCTAGGGTGTTCAGGGGCACACCAGTGGCCCATGGTGGGGCTCAAGTGCGCCCCAGCGGCAGCATAGGCCCAGGTGAGCATGGTGATTTCTGCCGCTTTGAAGCCACCAATTTGGCTCACGGCCTCTGAAGCAAGGCGATTCATGATAACCTCAGGAGGACATCGAGAACGGCGAGGGGGGGCATGGATGCATAGCTATAAATAAATCATTCGTAATAAGTACAAACATATATTGATATACAATATATATCAATATATACATAAATAAATGTGTATATAATGTGTATATATTGTGTATTTGTATACATATACACATTTACAAATATATGATTACCCTACATACCTGAAAATCCTGAACGCCTATCCTTATTTAGGAATATCAATCCTCCAGTTTAAGAAAGATCAGATCCTCCAACCGTCCATTCGGCTGAAGGTATAGACCAAACAGCCTGGTCGCCTGGTCACCCGGTTGGTGGATGCCAAGTCGCTTGGTTGGACAAGTGGTTTTTGGCAAATGCCCAGGCGATGTTCGCGATCTCTGCCGGTAGCATCCCCAGATTCTGCTGCTTTTGAATGTGTTCCGCAATCCTCCGCGATCGTGAACGCGAAAGTGTTGCTTTACAAGTTCTAAAGCTACAATGTGGGGGTGCCCAGTTATAAGTTGATTTGTAAAATGCAATAGCTATGGTTAAATAAGTATCATAAACCATAGTGAACATGGACTTATTTGCACCCACTTAGCTATCGTAAACGGGGGCCGCACTTTGTAGAGGTCTATGGACTGGGAGGCACCACATTGTCAGATGGCTGGCTGAGTCTGGCTGGTTGCCAACCTAGATTTATGCATATATATATACACTATATAAATATAAATATGTATGTACGTGTATGTATGTATGTATGTATGTATGCATGCATGCATGCATGCATGCATGTATGTATGTAAATATATATATATATATATATACATATCTCTCTGTGTGTGTTGTGTGTTTTGCATAGGAACTAGTGTAAAAGAAGAGTGGGTCACGGTCCCAGCAACCTAAGGATATCGACAACTCTCTGGATCGCACCGCCACATTGGACCCAGTCAAAACCACGGTGTTTCCGGTGAAGATTTTTCTAGGCAATCCATTGACACCTACAAAAAGTTGGTAAATCAAGCATTATCCAACCATAGACTGTCAAATTTCCCGTCAAGAGTCTTCTGGTACAAATGCAGGTCGTGAAAGCGTAGATTGGCAAAGGCCCAGGCTATTTGAGCCACTTCCTTCATGGAAAACTGCGAGATTTTCCTGCGCTTCACCGGTGTCACTCCACCCGGGCCCCACCGGAAAAGAAATGGTGCACACTTCACGGTGCAAGAGTTTGTTGGTGCAGCTGGATGTTCACTCCACCAAATCCGCTATTAAAAAAAGGTGTATGTAGAATTAAGGTTTTCATCCCCATACATATCGACATGTTGATCCACATGCCGTCTTGCCATCCTTTTTTTGGGTAGCCTCTGGCAATCAAACGTGGCAACACAACATTTCCCATTTTTAGATGATGTTCCCAGCTCTCTCCCTCTCTCTATCTATCTATCTATCTATCTATCTATCTATCTATCTATCTATATATACATACTATATACCTCCCTTCATGTTGGATTCAGCCCCAGGAATGGTTTAGCTGGAAGTTGCAACATATTGACCTGACCTGGCAATTGTGGCTATGTCCTCACCGAACATGGAATCAGTCTTGTCGAACATGTTCAACTCAGCACATCTCAGCACTAGCCTTTCTTTTGGACCTGACCTGCGGTTAGACCTAGGAAAAGCGAATTCAACAAATTTGACATAGCTGTAGTAACGCCAAGAAGAATGGACATTACATACATATATATATATATATATTATACTATATCCTATAAGTTACCAATACACAGAGGTTTCCAATCCATTCACCCAACCATCGCCCTCGGGCCTGGTAGACTCTTGAAGGATCCGCCTCAACAAACCTCGGCAACTTTTCGGCAACGTCAGCTGTGGCTTAGTTCAAGTGATATCCTCTGGTAAACTCACATAGCTATTGAACATTGCAATTTATTGTTGATTTACCCATTAAAAATTGTGATTTTCCATAGTTATGTTAGTTTACCAGAGAGTAATCATTAGATAGATATCGATAGAACATGATAAACCATCTTACTTCTGACTGATAAATAGATGTTTGTTTAAAACAATGCCAACCCTGGACTCATAAACCCCGAACGGCTGTTGAATTGAGGGAGTACCATTTAAGTATTAGATTATGATCAATCCCTCCCCCCTAATACTAAACCCTTCGCCCCTAAGAATAAACACCTGGAAGAGTTTTGAGTACTAGGGGGTATTCAATACTAGGGTGCAAAGCTTCCCACTAATACACAATTAAAACCGTAATGAAAACAAATACTTTTTCTATTTCAAAATCGATTATACCAATCCCTCTTTAAATCAAATTTAAGACAACAGTTGGATTTCGAAGGTTCCCTACTATTATATTAAACACCTGATTTGGAAAAAAACGATTATAGAAATCATATTCAATCCATGATTTAATCCAACTTAAAATATTGCCAAAAATTGGATTTCGAAGGTTCCCCTAATAATAACTTTAAAGCCTTAATAAAAACAACTATTTCAATTTCAAAATCGATTAAACCCCGTTTATCATTAAAATAAACTACTGCCAAAAATTTGATTTCGAGTTTTCCCTAATGTGAGAATCAATTACCTTAATATATTGTTGTTTATTTCAAAATCGATTACAGTAATTGAAAGGGGATTTTAAAATCTTATTAACATATTCCCAAAAAGATGGAGTTCGAAGGTTCCCCCAATATTAAATCAAAAACCTTAAAGGAAAAAAACAAAACAACTGAAATGTTAGATTTTTAAAGGACGGACCAAATAAAAAACACTGCGGTGTTGACTAGTTTTTCTCAGTAGGGGTTGAAACTCTCAAATGGGACTTTCATGTTTAAATTTCTTTCTAAAGGGGATCAGTTAAAAATCAAATTGGCCATTCTGAAGTTTCCATCATTTTTAATATTTGGGGTACGTTTAGTAATAGGGAACAGGGATTCTTGGGGAGTAACCCCCCTACAGAAACCCACGGTTTTTTATAATCCAGGGTTGACATTATTATAACTAGTTGTAATTTATAACATGTTATAACTGGACGTCTGGCCCCGTTATTTCTAACTGAGGTCAACTAAGCCACAAACATTGGGATGAGCCACCAATTAGCTGGTGAAAACCTGTGAGCATCTGAAATAACTACAGGTTCGTATCAGTCAACGATATCTACAACCACTCCATTGAAAATGATGAATAATACCCGTTTTAAACGGAACTTCGATTGCTGCCCTTGGTGAATAACCCCAGGTGTCCTCTGGTAATCAAACATGGCAATGAAAAGTCACCCATTAAAAATGATGTTCCCATTCAAAAGCAAATTTCAAAGGTGGTGTTCCATTGTTTCATTACCGGAGAGTAGGCTGTGTTCCTCCTTGGGTGGCGCCCAACCGCAGTGTCCAGTGTCCAACAACCTTTGCGCACTCCTGCTGCTTCAGCCCACTAAACAATGCCCAATTCAATGTTTACCCTCTGGTAATTTAACATAGCTATTGAAAATGGCCATAGAAATAGTGACTAGTGAGCTTTCCCATTAAACATGGTGATTTTCCATAGTTATGTTAGTTACCAAAGGGTATAGTTCATTAAGAAGATCTGAACATGGAACCAATCGCACAGTATTCAGCAACCATCAACCCATCCAGATCCCAATGATCCCAACCTCAAAATCCAGTGCCATGGACCCGCGACATCCAATTTCTGACGGTTCAATCCCCAAGTTCTGATTGTTGAACCACCATTTTCCACAACAACCAGCCATTCACCAACCATGCACCGCCTACACAACTGGCTGATGGTTTCAACAAGTTTCAACTCACCATCCGAACATCCAACAAATCAAACCAATCATTGATTAGTGAAGTCCTCATTCTTGGTTAAATCATGGTGATATCATCTAAAATCCCAATGTTTCATGGCTAAATGATGCTAGATTGCTTAAATATCTGAGGCATTCGTAAAATATCTGAAAATCCAGTGCTTCAATCCCGGCTGCATCATTTTCCCAAACGAAACGTCCCAGTGAGACCTACCTCACCAAGCTTTCCATGGCTAGCCGCTGTCGGGTCGAAAGTTGAGCGTTGAAAAGGCCCAGGCCAAAGTTGCCATTGGCCGCGGTTCCTGTGGCATTGACCAAATGAGATGGACATTGAGGATAACCAGTGGGAAATGGAGGTTTAATGCTGGTTTAATGGGGATACATCGGAATATAATGATATATAAATATACACAAACATACATGCATGCATATTATATATACACATAAATACATATACACATGTATACATATATACATATATACATAGATACATATATACAAATATACATATATACATATACACATATATACATGTATACATGTATATACATGTATGCATATATACAAAAACGCATATATACATGTATAATATACGCATATATACATATATAAATATATACATATATACATATATACATGTATACATATATACAAATATACATACATACATATATACATATATACATGTATACATGTATACATATATGCATATATACATGTATACATATGTATATATACATATATACATATATACATATGTACATATATACATATGTACATATGTACATAATATATATATATATACACACATATATATATATGTATGTATACATATGCATTTATGCATATATACATATTTACAAATATGTTTTTTTTCATATTTACAAATATGCATATATACATATTTACAAATATGCATATATACATATTTACTACATATACTTATATTTACATAATTTGTAATTAATAATTATATATATATATATATATTTACTTAGTAACTACATCTAAATAGTTTTTTTTTTAAATACGAACTTGTATTTAGATTACCTCCGGGAAGGTTTCTTTCTGGCCCGCCCGGCCATTTAACATATGGAATCCAATGACTCTAACTTTACATGTAAATATACAGGTGCAACTGGTCTTTCATACTACCTCCGGCGCCTTGTGGTCTGGCCCGCCAGCCGCATATTTAAATGCCGTTACCGTATAACTAAGCCTCTGCTCATCGAACTAACTGGTGGATTTTCAATTGCCATCTTTGATTACCGGAGGCTATCCCAACCTCCAGTGATAAAGGTGGAAATCCTGGAAACTATTGGGCAAAGATCATCTATACAATCCTGATTGATTTTTTGTCTTCTTTTTTGGGTTGCTATAATTATATACCCCTTTTCATCATGTGCTTCTTCATTGACCAATAAAAATAAGGGTTGTAAACCAACAAAATAGGCAGGAGCTATGGGGTTATACACATCATACATCATTATACATGATTTCCCAATGAACTTGACTCAAAACCCAACAAGAATTGGGAATTAGCATCCTGGCCAAGGAAATCAAACATCTACATATCCATATGCTTCCATATTAAGGATCGGTATGTATCTAAATGCGTGTATACACACATATATACATATATGCGTTTAATATGTCTACGTGTTCTTTTAAAAACTCGCATGTATTTTTTTTTGTATATGTATAATATATACATATTAAATATATATATATATACACATATACACATATCCACGGTATGAAATACATACTAAACATAAATGTGCATACATATCCATATATATACATATATATATATATATATGAAAATCCACCAAAGCCCGCCGAACCACTCAAGGCCCAAGGCTCATAGGTATCTTGTTTTACGAGCAACGTATCCTTGGGTTTGCAAGGCGCCACATCAGATTTGTTTAAGGGAAAATCTAAAAATATATAGGAAACAGGAAACAACTCATCTTTCCCCCAATAAAATTCCTGGAGATGTTTCCTTCAACCAATCTGGGACGATTTTTTAAGTAACAGTCCCAAACAAACGGTTTTCGGCGGTTTGGGGATTAGTCCAACATGGTCAGGCAATCCGGAGAGTATATCCGATATCCCATATGCATCCGCATCTTGTTGGTTTCAAAATAACTTGATTTTTGGCACCATCCCCCAACACAAACAGCGAAAAACCCTGGGGAGTGCTCATGTTTGAAGGAAATAGTCTTGGTTTTGACCTCCATTTAGGCACAAGGTGTTGCCCCATACTTGGCAATGTTGGTAGATAACTAACTTGGAAATAGCAGGGTCTATGGATGTCTATGGATCGAACTAGTCACATGGTGAATCTTGGATACCTGCCCAAAAGTATCATTCTTAGCTGGTTGGCACATTTTAATATATTTTACCATTGATAGCAAAAGCAAGTACTAAAGACTAAAGTCACTAAGAAAGGTTGACCCAGGTCAATGGGGCTTCTAGACCAACAAACAAGGTTCACATAAACCACTTGGGGGTTTTAACCACCCTGCGGGGTCGTCATGTCGGTTGTCATGTGTGCAGTTTTCAAACCCTTTGTAATGCCAATATAGGTTTAATTAACATTGAATCCCAAAATTACACCATTAAGACCAAGTAAATCACCATATAATCACCATTAAATATCATAAAAATACCATATAATATATAATTACTAATAAATCCCTACAGAATCATCATTAAATTAAATCCCGATTAAACCCCACGGAATATAACCAGACAAATCCAGAAAAAGGGATTTAGCAGCCACTGCTCAGCTGGATGCTGGCTAAATTAAAATGATACACCGACCTGAACATTGCTGTTATCATTTGGCCATTTGGGGATGATTTCCATTACGATTTCCAGCATTTCAGTGACGGAAAACAGTGAAGTCATTATAATTTATCTACTGATACTGATTAATATCATTAATTAATACATATTAATACCCTATTATACCCCCATGAATGTTCCATGAACGTCCCTATGAATATTCTTATGGATATCCCGATATCCGGATATCCCCATGGTATGCCGGTTGCCACCATTGCCACCATTGGCCAATTATAATAATCACTCACCTGAAAGCTGCGGCCATTTTGGGATGATTCCTCTTACAAACCATGATTCCGATGTTTGGGAGAACAGTGAGGTCGTTATAATTTGCCCAGACCATTGCGTATATCCCCTTGTTTTCCATTGCCACCATTGGCCAGTTCAACCAAGTCTCTGCCATTTTGTTCAGAAGCCTCTCTTCTTTGGTGCTCCATTGGGCCATCGCCCAGGCCACATTGGAAAGGCTCTCCTCGGCTGCGGATAAATGCGCACGCAGAGGTGGAGGTAACCCAGAAAAATTCTGGGCTTTTCCACGTCTATGTTAGTTTAACAGGAGGATCACTTGGAACAAAAATACATGGATAGACAGTGAACCATGATACTTCCAACGAGTTTCTTTTTTAATGATGACTTTTCTGATCACGTTTGCGAACTAAGGGTTGATTGGGAGGAGTTGGGGCCCCGTTCAATCCATGGTGCTCCAGGCGATATGAATGCCAACGAGGATTCTCCAATGCCACATCGCTGTAACTGAAAATGTGGTACCCCAAGGGTATGCCCCCAAAATTGTAATCAACCAGCAGATTTGGGGCTTGGGGTGCACTATTTTCAGACAAAACATGGTCAATCCCCAGGATGCCAGAAAAAACATGTGATCCCTTAATATGAAGATGTTTCATCATCAAAAATGATTGAACAAAAGCTTTAGCCATCCTCACACGGGAACATATAGCTAATCTAATGTTGAATACAGTACGCAACACTGCTGGTAGGGAGTATTTCATACCAGGGGAAGCTACTTCATACCAGGGTAAGGGATTTATTACACTGTCTGAAACTCCTTTAGACTATGTGGGTATGGTCCAAGTGCACGTATATGTTCTGGCCAAATTGGAAGGTTTGCCAAACAACATGATCAATGAAGTGAGTCCATCTATGCCATAGCCATGCAACAATTTCTGCAAACTACATTGAAACGCCCTTAGTTCTTCCCTGAAACATACTCCGCCTTTCAGATTCCATAATAAAGTTCACGTCGCAAGATCAACTTCCAGTCTTTCCAGTTCATTCAGCCCTACGTTTTGGCAATCAAAACTTGCCACCTCACTGTTTTTTGCTTGGTGGTGCCCCCCCGAAACATACTAATTAGATCTAATTAGTTAATTTCGATCATCCCCAAAAAGGGTTGAACGTGATAACTGTTTCAAACCACCGGTATCATCATGAGTTGTATACTCATTCATTCTCATTCTATCCCCATGTTAAAATGTTAAACCCCCATTTCACACCCAAAAATCACCAGCTCCTGGGATCCTGAAACATGCTCCGGGTGTCAGTATCAAACTCCTCGATCCCTTCCAAACATTGCGCGACCAAAGTCTGCGCCAACTGATCATTCCAAAGGCCGCACCTGACGGATGGCAACAAAGGTTGCCCCATGTTATAGCCATGTCTGTATGAACTCTAATGTGTCAAACAAATTCTTTGAGCCCCGGGGTTGCGGTTTCCTTTCCACCAAGGGACTTGGCAAAGGCCCAAGCAGTATTTGCTAGCTCCTGGTGAGCCAAGGAAAAAGGCCATGGAACAAGAGGCAAGTCGTATACATCACGGCGAAGTTACATAGCCAGGGAGTAACTATTCCATGTATATCTTGATGCATCATCATCATCATCATCATCATCATCACCATCACAATCACCCATCATCAAAATAATATAATACTAATGATAATAAAAACATACAGTAATAGTAATAATAATAATAATGCTCATCATCTCTATAAGTTAGGCGTTCAGTCAAGATTTCCAATTCTACGATTTCCCACATGATTTTCCCAGCGATTTCCCGCCCTCCAAACTGCGTTCTTCTGCGCACACCAAGGGATTGGCGACTTTTCCACCCGTCGGGATGATCCTTTTTCCCCCCTGAATCATTTCAAACCATATTCAACCGTAAAGATCCATAAAGTAGCTCAAACATGCTCGACATCAGACACCCACCCTTCAAATTACCAATTTCTTGTTGGGAAACGCTGGTTGCATCACCATCTTGGCTTGATCCCTGTGGAGTGGAAGCTTCAGCTGGATCGGAAGTGGCTTTCATTGGGGGTCCCCGAGAATGCCACCAGCCAACGGTTGGAAGCATTGGATCATTGCTAGATCTTGAAATAACATGCTGCAAATGAGCAGGAAGTGGCACCTCCATAATCATGAAAACTAGCGATTTTCGCCAGACCCAAGGTTTCCTGCCTTTGCGCTTCATATTTGGTTAATTATATATGTGATCAGATCATCGTTTTGATTGGTTCGACTCCAAACTTTTGGAGGCTGGCTCACCTATGTTTATATATTTTTTCTGTATACTTATACATAATTTTACAGAAACTTCCCCCCACCAAAAAAGACAGTAATTAAAGACACCTTCGCCGTTGACCTCAAACATTAGAACCCCAAGGGCCCAGCAAAACAGCGATTACCCCTGTGCTACCCCGGGGCCTGGGATCCAGCAATCCCCAGCGGTGGAAAGATCCACCATTTTCAATCGGTAAATCCACTCTAAACGACAATTTTCAATAGCTATGTTAAATTACCTGAGGGTATCGTTTTCGAATTTTCAACATATCTCAAGTATGATGGTCCGAACTAGTTGGGGTGAACGTATACCAACCAACATTTGACGTGACAGGGCGACAGGACCTTGTACCACCAATCAACCCGGAGTTTGGGATAAGTATCCAATAATCATTGATTCATCATCCAGTACCAATTCGACATCCATTTATTATATCATAATTCACATCTGAATTATCATTACTAGCTTAAACTTCTGCTGGTGAAATCCATGGTGAAATCCACGGATTTTACCTCGCTCCGTCGCTCCTCGTGTCCGAAGTTTTTGATCTTCTTCACCACTTCCGCCGCCGCCACAGACATCAGCGGATCCGACCGTGAGCATAGGTGAGCGAACCCCCAAACCATTCCTGGAGATGGCGCGGTTGATCGCGCTGGACATGGTGAGGTTGAAACATGTTGAAACATGTTGAAACCATGAAAACCAGTTGAACAGATGTGATATCAATGATATCAGTTAAATATCAGTTCTATCAAACAGTTTTGATCCAATTGACGGTTTTAACATGTTTCAACCATCAGAAATGAGGATTCCTATGGATTACCAGTTTGTGTTTAATACAAATGAGCATCTCTACTGTCTGACATGATCTGTAAAAGGACCATCCCATGAAGAGACTATGATAAATAGCCAGGTAACATGGTGTTTTGTTTTTCATGGTGTTTAATGTGGTTTAACGATCTGGAATCGGATAAGTCGCCAAGATAAACCTATATGTTTCATACTATGAACCTGTCACATCTTTTCACCGGGGTTTTGTTTCGTTTGGGTGGTATTTTATTTGAACGGGGAAAGGATTTTTATTGGACCAAATACCCAAACGGAAGTGAGTCTAACTCCTGGTACAGTTGGATGGCTTGATCGAACCACAATTTTTCATGGGTTGTAACCCCTTTCTTCAGTAGGATACATCAGAACTGGGTTCTAGCCCCTTACAGCATGAGCTAACAGCTAACCAAATACTCAACACCATGACCAGCGACCATTTCCTTTTTTCAAGGGGACCCTGGGATACCCTCAAAAACCCTGGCATTTGGTTATCGATATCGATTCTATTCCCATACTATAGGAAGTGCGGATCCAGTTCATCCACTTGATCCAGATGGTTAATCCAGAGATATTTCACCATTTTTTGGGGGTATATCCCAACCATATCCCAATTTATTTTATATGTTCAGGATTTTTCAGGTCTAGAAAACTCAACTGCCCAGCAACTTGAGATGGCCTCGGATGAAGCGCCATCGATTGGGAGATGCCAATTGCATCATTGGGACAGTAAACACATGGCTATTATATATTGGTCAATTTATCAAAGATCTTGGGGTCAGATTTTAGTCTATTTTTATTAACCATCCATTTGCAGGGGTACCACAATTTCACCCAAACCGGCCAATGAAAGCTGGCGATGTTTGGGTTCAGTGCCTCCCTTGACCCTCCAACCGAATGGCGGCATGAATGGTGAACGCAATGTAAACAAAAAACATATTGGGTGGTGGTTTCAACCCATACCACGAATATTCGATAAATACATATATATATATTATATTATATTAATTATACATGTCCCTCGTGATAGTCTCCCCAAAATGATAGAAGTAGCGCAAACTCAATAATCATTTTAACATATACACACGCACATATATATATATACACACGTATATATACTACCCTCTTGTAAACTAAGAGTTCGATGTGGAGTTCACCCACCATTTGCAGATCGTCATTTTTTCCAGCTGGAAACCATTTGCTGCCTCTTCACGATGCTGAGAGCCCTGAAAGGTGGATAAGGATGTCACAACATCATGATAGCAATACAATTCTTCAGAGTATCATAATGGTAATAGTAATCCGGAAAAAACATAGAACTAGTGGTGATGATTATTGCTGAGATCAATCGTCATCATCACCATCATCATCAACAACAACTTCCCATTTAAGAAAGCAACAACCTCTAACACGTCAGGATGCCAAGGGGGTCAGCTCCTCTGTCTTGTACCTGGCAGTCCCCGGTGGCCACTTCCCAGGTCACTGGCAGGACAAAACCCAGGTAGCACAATTCGAGTTTTCGATATGATTCGTAAATCATGATTATGATTATAATTTGTTTTAACACCCACACACGTAATAACGTATATCTATATATCTATCTATATATATAAATATCTATCTTATAGAAACATATACAGTACATATAGAAAATCGGCACTTTCTATCGATTTTTCATAGGACTGGACTTGACCTTTTTCTGCGTCGCAAAGTTCGGGGCCTGGCAAAGTCCGAGATGACCTGGGAGAGTTCCTGCAGCGGCTGTTGCTTCAGAGGAGCTTGAACTCTGCCTGGAGCGAAATGGAGCTTTCCGAATGGGAAACCATGGATTTTGCACATCTATGTGAACGTTTACCCTAGGGTAACTCCTATAAATACCATATGCATGTATATATATAAATAAGTGGGATATTCCATATATATATAATGTATATGTATATGTATATGTCTATGTCTATGTCTATGTCTATGTATATGTATATGTATATGTATATGTATCTGTCTGTCTTTCTGTCTGCCTGCCTGCCTGGCTGTCTGTCTGTCTGTCTGTCTGTATATACATACATACATACATACATACATACATACATACATACATACATACATACATTACATACATACATACATACATACATACATTACACTACATTACATTACATAACATTACATTACATTGCACTACACTACACTACACTACACTAGATTACACTACACTACATTACATTACATTACATACATACACACACACACATGTGGGGTTCCATTAATGGGGGATCCCCAAACTGGTTGGTTTATAATGTAAAATCAACCAAACAAATATGTTTTAGGGGTACCACCATTTTAGGAAACCTCCATATAAGTGCATGCTCACTCTTTGGTAGCCCACAAAAATATATGATATTTTGCTGTATGGCATGGATATGTTCCATTACTGTTTTCACTGTTTTTTTTCACTGTTTCAGGCGCAAAAGGTTGGGTCCTTGCCGCCCAATGTTCCATTAATAGCAAACAAAACTAAAGGATTAACGGATTAAACTACCCATCCAAGGTTGGAGATGAGTGAGGATATTCCGTATTCCATACATGGAGGTATAACCCATTTACTAACTAAGTGGGGATGCACCTTTAAGTATGGAGGTTTCTTGGCAGATTTTCATTGAACATCATGGAGGTGCCCCAAAATGGGGTACCTCCAAATCATCATTTTTTTGAACGGGGATTTCCATGAAATAAACAATCCAGCGATAAAGGGGCAACCCCGTAGCTGGCCGTGGCGAACATGCAAGAAACGACTGAAACCTGTGTGTGTACACGTGTTTTATCATATATCTGGTAAATGATAGATGAATATCCCATGTTTTGTTGTTGTTGAAAAATTCCAATTTTAGGTGGTAAAAAAACACACACGCATATATATCATATATATATCCCTATCAACTGGTTGGTGAAATCAATGTTCAACCTTCGCCCAGCGGCCCAGTTGATAGATCATCTCAGCTGCATCTTCACCTTCGTTCAGCCGGTTCTTTAGCTTCATGGGGAAAACACGGTGAAACATTATTTATGTTCATCCTATATCAATATGAATCATATCCATAATGGATCAATATGATAACATAATCCATACTATTCATAACATTATCATAACATTATGATCCTATATCAATCCATTTCACTCTTGTTGGGGATTCATAACATAAAATATAAGCAGCAAGAGTGAAATGGCCGTGAAACTTGGGGATTTGACACCCCAGCCGCATGACGATGCTTGGATGGGGGATAATGATTAACCATTGGATAATGATGGTACCCATAGGTATTGGATGATTAACCTTTGGATTTAACCATTGGATGATGATTAACCTTTGGATTTAACAATTTTCAGACAAACCCATGGGGGGGGTCTGGATCCAAATATTGCGTGAGAAGGTATTTACATAACCCGTCAAATCAGACCACAAGTACTCTTGAGGAAGGGTATGGGAGGGTACAGCTGCATCCAGCAGGTATTATAGGGGGCGCGACTTATAATTCGATTCGAAATATTTCCCACCCCCAATTAAAGACGGGTGGTTGATTAATTTTATTAGTTCAGGGTTGACATCAATGAACACAAAACCAACACATTGAAGGGAAGAAAAGCAATTCCACCACATGTGTCCTGTCAAACATGTAGTGCTTCATCAGTCAACTAACATTAAAAAAAAGGAAAATCCATCATTTCTAGATCGGTTCGAACGAAAAAAGGTGGTGTCCCAGTTCGTTAGCTAAGTTGGTTTATAACTCTAATCACTAGGGTTTTATTGATGTTTCGGAATGTTTTTTGGATGTTTATGGTAGACATATATATATAATACAATTTAATATAATTTAGTACAATTTAAGATATATATATATATAAAACATGAATGTATGTAATTATGTATGTATGTATGTATGCATGCATGCATGCATGTATGCATGTATGCATGTATGCATGTATGCATGTATGCATGTATGCATGTAGGCACGTATGTATGTATGTATGTATGTTAGTATGTATGTATGTATGCATGCATGCATGCATGCATGCATGTATGTATGTATGTATGTAATATATATATATATAGGTAATATCTATATATATATATATGTATATATTAGTTTGGTTTATGAAGAACTTATGACCATAATTCATCCGGCTCCAGCTGGCGACATCTTTGTTTTTTCGAGGCGCAGGTCAAGGTCACGGTCTTCTGCGGTATCTGATTGACCATCGCGGTGATGTCCTGGGGAAAACCACGGCTGGGAGAGGTTTTAGCGGGAAGCTTTCCTAAAACATGGGAAGATGAGGTGAAATTCAAACAGGGAGAACATCTAGATACATTTCAAATTCAAAAAACAATACTTTAGTGACTTTAGTATACTTTAGAAAGTTGTGAAGGGTCTTTTTGGTGGATATGTAAGGCTAATTCACAAGGTTCTTAGCATAAGTGGAGCTCCAATCTCTACCAGCCTGTGATGAGCAGGATGCAGAGTCTACCCTGGGCCTTCCAGCACTAAGTCACCGTGTGAGTGCTCTGCGGGCAGTCAAGAAGAACCCGTGACATCTTCACCCTGTATCCTGTATCCGTGGGTATACGCCCATTCTATCTTATGTACCATCCGGTAATCAAACGCGGCAATGGAAAATCTCAAAACAAATATGATTTTCCCATTGCAACCTCGATCCGTTGATATGTGATTTCCATGGCCATGTTTGATTGCCAAAGGGGGTTTCTATTAATTGTAGTTATAATATGTTATAATTAATCTATAATATCTAAAAGGTCACAAACCATTTTCTGTAGTCCTTCGTACGTGCCACACCCCGGCACGTGATCCTTACGACTTACATCGACTTACATTGCTCACCAAGCATGACCACAGGCGTCTATGCTTCTAATTTTCTGGCCCATTCTCAAACTGGTCAAATTCGCTCCGCGGAATGCTCCCAACCTGCAGCAAATCCAACTCAGTCCTCCAAAATCACGGGCCAAACCTGTTCTCGCTCGTCGTCCTCGAAAGAACGAAGGATCTCGACCACTTTCGTGAGGTTGCGAGTCTGCAAAGATGCTGAAGTTGCAGGAACCCGGGGAAATGGGAGGAGTTGAACTGCTGAACCTGCAAAATTTCGAGATGTTCTTCACTTGATAGATCTATTTATTGTGATTTGTGGAGCCTCAGAAGCTGATAGATGCAGCTATTAAAAATCACTAAAGTCACATATTCTGATATATCAAACTTTATCATCGTTCATGGCCATCCGCATCAACCTTTCCACCATCAGTGCCTTGCAATGCTCGCGAACACTCTGTACCAGTTCCTCTCCCGAGCGCGGCAGGGCCACGCCAACACCATGGGCGCCCACGCCGAGGAAGGCGCCGCTCATAGGCAGGTTCTGGGCCAGGTGCGGCACTGCGGGCATGGCCAGCTGCCCTGGGGGCACGCAAAGCTGCATCCTGAGGCCGACGTGGAGAATTCTGTTTTTTTTTTCGAGTTTTTTGTTTCACAAGGTGGACATGAACCTTATGAACTCTGGCATTTTCTGATGCAACAACCAGCTCAAACCATGGGAATTACAAGATATTACAAGTGTTTATTGTTGTTTAACCACAATTGACACAAAAATCCTCATGTAGATTTAAGGAATGGTGAATCTTCCATTACATGGATGACACTTTGCGATTTTTCAGCGTGTCTGAAAGATATCATCCACCGAAAACCGTGGGTCCAAAACATGTCCGGCAAACTCCGGAAACTTGGTGATGTTCCAATCAAATATGAGTGTGTTCAATGTTTTTCTTCGGATTTTCCCGGGAAAAAAGCATAAAACAACACTTTTCCATGATTTTCTTGAGACTTTCCATGATTTTCCATTTTTTCTTCGGATTTTCCTGGGATCTTCCATGATTTTCTCGAAATTTTCCACTTTTCCAAGGCTCTGAGGCATCGGAGTTGGCACACCTCGACATCGGCCATCCACCTGGCGACCCGGCTTCGTGACTGTGGAGATCTGATGAAACCATAGTGATTTTTAATGATTTTTACACCATATATCAATGGATTGGTTTTCCGGAAAATCTACAGGAAACCATGGTTTTTACAATCAAATATAGGTCTTTCCTGTAAATTTTCCCATCATCCAATTCTATGAATATAACATATTGTTTCTATACCATTTTTCTATACCATATTTCTATATTTTTATCTTATGATATAGGTTAGCTGGTTGGTGGTTTCAACCATCTTGAAAAATATGGGAAGGATTATCCCATATATAATGGAAAATAAAATTCATGTTCCAAACCACCAACCAGTATACCATATATGATATTATATAGTATAAAATATGAAACATATGACATATGTCATATAATATTCCATTTATGCATAATCACATACTATACCATATTTTTTTACCATATGTATATATATATATATATTATATAAAATGCCATATGAAAAATAGTGATGTGTCTTCACAGATGTGAACTTCTGTTTAATGTCTTTAAACAAAGCTAGCTCGCAAGTGTACACACTTAACACATGCACACACACACACTATAATCATATCTGGTGTTTAACAAATAATATATCAAACTGTTATGAAAACAATGTGATGAACCAACTTTCCATGTCGGCTGGGGATAGAAACTGGGTTTTATGACCCCGGTAGTTGTCACATAGGGGGAACCAGGCGACCACCGGTTGGGATTCATGGGGCGATGGCCAAGTGGTAAATCACTCCCTTGGTGGTTTGTTGCTCCCCAGCTGAAACTTTACCGCAACATTTTAGGGCAACCAATGGTCAATCTATAACCAACACAGAATCTAAGAGTCTATGGTTGTAAGCCATCCAGGCGTCACAGTTTACCATTGTTCTTTAACCAATAGAATGTCAAACAAGGAACATAAGGAACATCAAAACTGGGGATGTTGACAAACATATGACAATCAACGGATTGTTTTAAGGAACTTTTTTAATTCAGCAGACAATGGTTTTTACCTTCAAATACGTGGAATTTCCTGCAACATGTTTTTTGAAGTACATCTGGGAAACAAGAATTTGGAACCATTGGAAAATAAGTGGGATGTTTCACAATCAATAGGTATTGTGCTTGTATTCACTTTCATCCATAACATCCAATTACAGTCTTTCTAAAGATGGTGCCCTGTTGCTGGTTGAGCCTTTCATCATTCATAATAATTGGTTCTTGAACCTCTTATGGCAAAACGTATGATATATGGGGGTCTGTTGTTCGAACTGGTTGCTCTAAAATGCGAGCTATACGAATCTGTGCCCATCCTGATTGCCTCCATAGAAAATCACCAGCAGATCCCAACGCATTTGGATGGTCACCCCATGTCGTTTTAAATTATCATTGAAACACAGGAATATCTACCATACAATTCACTGTTTAAAGGTTAGCCCAACTCCTGCATTTCTTTGTTTGTTCTCTCCTGGTGGGGAATGATTGAATGCCACAGTCTCAGACTGACCCAAGCTCACGTGGAAACAAACAATCGCGCCCCAGGTCACTGACACACCCAATGATGCTGGAGTCTATTGCATCCCACGTAGCAAGTGGATGTAAGTGGTCTATAATCCAATATATAATCCCATATATAACTCATAGGACTCATATAGGGATATTCCCATATATAACCCATATAATCTCATGTACTGGGATATTTCCCTGGAAAACGGACACTGTACTTCCAGCAGAGTGTCCGTCCGTCCAAAGAGCAGGTCAAAGTTAATCCCCATGTGATGGCCGCATGGGTCAACCCCCCCGCATGAATTGGAAAGTACTTGGCGATGTTCATCCTTCTCATCCTTCTCTTACGGATTGAATTACACCAAACATAAATGAACCAGCAACCAACTATGATTTGAACCAAAAAATGGAGAAAAGAAAGGCCAACGTATAGGCAACCATGCCGATAACAATGCATGGACATGGATGGAGTACGCCGAAAATGACGTTGTCCAAATAAACAGTGATTTGCATCCAAGTGATACGGAGATTTCCCCAAACTATACCCGCAAGTGACCATGGCTTTGAATCATGAGTCATGGTATGTCACATCCATGACTGGTTGGTGGTTTCAACCCCTCTGAAAAATATTAGTCAATGGGAAGGATTATCCTATGTATCATGGAAAATAAAACATGTTTGAAACCACCAACCAGCTTGGATGATGGGGGTACCACCATGACTTAGGGTAACCCCCATATGGCCTCCATATGGCCCACCATTCGCCGGTCCACCGGGTCCACGGCATGCGGCTGCGGAGCATACCTGGGGTCGATTTAGGGTTAGCGGCTGGGGTAAAAAATCAAGGTCGGTTTATTGATTTTTGATCGGTTTTAGAGTGGGTTTAGGGATGTTTAGGGTTTCTTATTGGGGGATTGTCTTAGAATCTAGCTGGTGCTGACTCTTGGGGGGGCTTACAGGTTAAGGGGTCTAGTTTAAGGCTCCAAACGCCGCAAATTCAGAGAATCTGTTCACAACATTCATCAGGTGGTTTAGGCTCTTCGAAAAGCCACATTTCCACCTTTGCAACAACATTTTTGGACACTTTTGCGACCACTAATTCACAAAGATCGGTGCAAACAGACTGATTGAAGCACCCGAGAGTTTGGGCCAGCGCCCGAAATCAGACAACCTATATACAATGCATGTAACACGCAATATATACAATAGTAACATATAGTGCTTTTTCGTAAATGTAGCAACTGTATAGATACACATCTTTTCATGTTTATGTAGAATGATCCTTTCTTGTGAAAGAAAAACATGTGGAATAGTTTCACGTTGAATCCTGGGAGTGACCTTGGGATCGCACCGCCTCTTAAGTCGTTGATACTACAATGGTGGCATGTAACCAACAAAACATGGGAATCTGCCGTGATATGATGCCCCTGATGCCCAAACTGGTAGCTGTCATGGCGGACACAATGATGAGCTGTTGGATTTTTTCGGGTACCATATTTTCAGACAAACTCTTGGTCTGGCAAAAGGCATCCCCTTGCTTCAGTGCATGTTTCATGTTTCCAATCCCGAAGTGAAACTGTGAAACCCATCCCAGAGAAGTGATGGAAAAGTCAGGCGCGCACCGCTCCAAAACCAAACGACCAAACAGAAGATATCTGGGCAAAGTGCCATACTCATTGACACACCAATATTCATTGGTCAGTTTGGGGATGATTATCACCATCGTTCTCACAGAGAAATCAGTCCCTACCTGTAGAGTTTATCCAGGCATATATGTTCTACCATGTTCTCAATAACCAGACCTTTATAGACATGTGCATGCATATGCACACACACACATATATATATACATACATATATGCATACATACATGAATATATATATATATAATTATATATAGTTTTATATTCATCTAGATACATGTATAAACAACTATGCTTAAATGCATTCATATGAAAATAAGCATAATATTAATCAAATTAAGTGATATACATATATATATATATTATATGTAAATCTTGATATAAACACACACATATATATATAATTATATATATACACATTCAAACATGCATGTGTATAGATATCCTATCAAAACATGTATATTTACATACATAAATGAACAAAGATGTCCATACATACATGCATTGCATTGCACTGCATTCCATTGCAATGCATTGCATTACATTACATTACCCTAATTTCTTTGCATTGCAGTACATTATATACATTATGTAAATAACATAAATATACACACAATAGATGCATAGACACATATTCTACGCACTTCCCTTTCGCCAAAGTTGCTGGTTTCCTCCTTGCCGTGGATCTTGCCGCAGATCTTGTCGCAGATCCCGTGCATCCCGGGTATCCCGTTCCCGCCCTTGCAGCGGTGGAGGTGGTGGTGGGGGAACTCCTGGCGTGGCTGGGCCTTGAAGTTCAAATGGTTCAGGGCCAAAGCATGGAAAATCATGGGCCGTGACTATCAGGGTTGAATAATCTTGAACAATTGTGTGGCATGTTTTTTTTTTCCCGGACGTGCATCGGATAGAATCACCCGAGGAAAAGAAACAAAAAAATGATTGTTATTGAATATTGATATGTCTCAGGTGAGCCCCATCATGCTATTGCACGTGTTTGAAACCACAACTCAAGTAAAATCAAAACATGAAAGCTGGCACTAGATCTGTTGAACATAGGCGGGTCATTCTGACCACGACCATCAGATCTCCTTGGGCCAAGCTTGACCTTGACCCATCTTTGTTCCCGGAGCCTATAGTCTACAGTAGGTGTTCATCTGTTTTTCATGGGTACTGCTAAGGTACCATACGGTTTGTCAGCATCTCCTAGTCCTAAGCCAAATTGCCGAAAACATAATCTTTAGCAATGGGGAATCTATGCATGGCAAAGAAACAAGCAACATACAGGTACCCTTCTGAAATAAAGGCAATTAATCGTGGGGAATCTACGGCAAACTATCCTATATGTACCATCTAAAGAACACAATCACACATAACTGGACGCCTTTGTTTGGATGGTGAAAATTGCAAGGGTGGTTAAGTTTAATTCTAGTGGTCTCCATCAAGTGTCTCCATGTTTGTTGGCTGAAAAAAACTTGCCCCGGCAACAAAATACAGCGCATATTAAATAGCGCAATTAAAACACCACACGGACCACACGCACAAAGCGAAAAACAAAGAAGAGGCTGTACTCCGTAGTAATCCCCAAAAAGATAGAACAACAATTTAGTCGGATTTTGTTTTCCCATCTTTTTGGGGATTAATGTGGGAAATGAAAACACAATGCCATAATAATTATAATAACCATCCCCGATATCACTATAAATAGGTGGGGTTGTGGCCTCATCCCCAGTCGTGGTAGCTGGTTATAGCCACATCATTCACCATCATTAACCATTTCTTTCTCTCTCGAATACTCGATTACTCGATTATTCGAGCTGGTTATATCCTTCTTATCCATTCTTAACCCAAGAGTCAATCGAATAATAAATTACATGATTATCCATTAAGATTAACCAACCATGATTAACCAGAATTATTGTCGGTTATTCGCCAGACTTCAGGCGGTGATCGGGGAACTGCTCCTGAGCCGCTCATAAATCGCTGCCGATTTTGTTCTCGTCGCGATCGAGACGCCTCGGGTGCCACGTTTCCGTACTCCGGCTCCACTGCAGCCTGGAAGGATTGGGGTTTTTGCCATGGAGAAATCTTGGCAAGTTCTGGCCATTTGATTTGGCAAACAGCAAATAGCTGGTAAATGGATGTTGATCCTCACGAAATATGGTATTGGTATATTGTAATGTATTATAGGGTTTTAACCCATCCTCATCTTAAAAATCGATGATCAACCACGGACACTTGGTAATTTGATGGGAAAATCCATCTGAAGATGGAAACGGATACAGAACATGTCCCAATTGTGGCCATGTCAAATAGCAAATAAGGACTTCTAAATATTGGACTGATGCGGGAACATCCAGGTTTTGCCTATGAAGAGAGACAATATAGCAATATAATACCCGTATTCTAATTCAAATTCACTAAAATAGATAATGATTGTGACATACTTAAATACGATGAATAATGGGAAATACAATGTGAATGTAGGCATGTGCATATATATATAATATTTCTACATCTATATATATATATATATAGAGAGAGAGAGATAGAGAGAGAGAGAGAGAAGAGAGATAGAGAACAACAGCCAACGACGGGAAATCAAGTTTGGACAATCCCTTGTAACAGTTGGTTAATAGTAGTTAATAGGGATTCCAAGTTGGATGTTGCTCTTGATTTAGCCACCAAAAATCTTCAGCTAGGGCCTAGCAGCTAGGGTAAACTTGCCATAGCTCAACTGATTGATTGAGCCACTCATCCTAAACAGTAATTAGTCATTTAAAATATATGGCTTTGTCATGGTTTGTCTGATAATAGGGTGCCCCTAAACCATTGGTCAAACAATATTTTCCCTATTATATGGCTATAATTGGGGGTATACTCCATTTTCAGATAATCCCATATGTTAAAATCATGCCCACCCGGGTTCCAGCCGGGTTCCAGTTCCACGCCTCATTCCTCCGTCGCCCCTGAAAATTCTCGCGGTGACCGCCACCGCCCTTGCCAGAACCTGGGAACGCGAGGCATCAGGGTTCAACATGGTTTTGTTTTGAACAATGGTGGCATAAGGGAAATCGAACTCATGGAAACTTGATAGGATTTAACTAAGCCACAATATGACATAATATGACATGGGTGCGTCTGAAAATGAGGTTTACTCCCGCAATGGCAACATCAATGAAAAAAACATGATCGACCATTGGATTTTGGGTGCCCTATTCGCAAACAAACCCAAATCTGGAATCCGGGACCTTTGATGTTTTCTTGACCCCGTGCATGATTACGCCTCCAAAGAGTAAAGGATAGTAAAGGGGTAAGGCCTATAGAAGGACAGGGGTCAATTAGGTTCCAAGCAAGGACATGTATAGGCCTAGGCGCAGAAACAACATAACGGCAGCACCTGGAATCTAAATGTCCCCAACCGCCCCTAGCTAGGACTATCTGTGAGTTGAACTGGAGCTACATAAACAAATTAATCAAAACTGTTTGGGGTGCATCATCCTAGCTGGCCAAAACAATGCCAACTCAATTACTGTGGTAAACAAGAATGAGCCTTGAAATTCAACATTGCCAGCAAATCATCCGGAAATGGATATCGATGGGGGAGCAAAAAGTTGATGGAAATGACGACCAAAAGGCAACACATAATTTGAGCTAGAGAGCGTCAGTTGCTGGCGGGACCTAAACAAAAGTATTTGTATACATTGCAACGTTTCAGAGCGGTTTCAACATGATTGGATTGCAGTGGCATCCTGAAGTTGAATTTCAAGAAAGTGAACAACAAAAAATCAGAGCACGTCCGGAATATTGAAAAATTGAAAGGGCAGGTCCCACCCCATTCCAACACAGGATCCATGTGCTAATGGAAGGATTTCTTGGGCATGTTTCAAGGCACAGTCACATGAAATACCGCTGGTGAAAGGCATTAGATCACAGGTCAACCACTGAAAACAGGTCATACACCACTCACGACCCAAAAACAAATCCACGAGGAATATCCACGAATCCGCTGGTGCTGCGGCCCATGATCCCAAACATGGCACAACCCACATGACATCCAGTTGCACACGATTTTCCAATCAAAATCCTTCAAAGGACAGCAAACTCGTGAAAATTTGTCTATATTACCCTCTGGTAAACTAACATAGTTTAACATAGCTATGGAAAATCACCATTTTTAATGGGAAAACTCACTATAAATGGCCATTTTTGATAGCACACTGTTAGTTTACCAGAGGGTAGATGGATAATCTGCAAAGGGACCACCAACCTCCATGCAATCAAAAGCTCCCTACAGGACACATAGAATTATCGCTCCGCAGATGTGATGTCCAAATTATTGCAAACATATACCTTTTCAGGTGAGCGAAGACAATAACGATGAAAAACCGACTCTACAATATATATATATATAAAGATTAATTGATCCAAGAAGAAACAATGGAAAAAAATATATTCCCTTACGTTAAAAAAAATACATGCAAGATATTTTTTGGTATGGATGTGATAAACCAGAGCGACGCAATCCTTTAGAAATAAAGGATTTACTGTAACTAATTTATTTAAAGAAACTAGTTTCAAAACGTTCGCAGATGCAATTGACACTAATCATATTGTGAGATGTATGACAGTACCGTGCTCCTAAAAAACGTCTATATAGGTATCTTATAGATAAAGAAACTACTCAGTTCTGCATAGACCAACGTGCAAAAACAACAAACATATATCAAATGGGATGAAAATATGCGAGACGGAAAAAAACATGATACTATGCGATATAAAATAGAATATAGAAACATACTATGCCAATTGCGAGACTTCTTTGGCAATAATTTAGCCATCATTGATCATAGCAGTTTCTACTTTTGTTGGATAACACTTGTTCCAATGTTTCAGCTAGATGAACAAACATGCAAGATTACTTTTAGTCAAAATCCTTTTTCCATGCCAAAGGTTACTCTAGAAACTATAGAAACAACTACCTCCAAAGAAGACTTGCTAGATATTGAAACCTATCAGCATGACAGAGGAGTTTGCAATGGAATTGAGCTATCGAGCGGTGCAATTAGGAATCGCAAATTAGAACAATTTTGAAAAAATAGTTTCAATTGCAGGATACCAACGCCAGGATGTTATGTTTCCAAGCCTTGTAAAAGGCGTATCATGTGGGCACCACATGGTGGAAAATCTCCAGGTTTGGATAGATTACTTATTCTGATTGCAGGAGCAAATAACATAAGAGAAGTAACAGCTCTCTCTTAGGATAATACAGGAAAATATGGTTTAAATAATGCTCCATGTCACGTACCAAAGGCGTAATTACACTATTTAGGCATAATAATACATACAAAAATAAAACAATGCAAACAAACGAGAAAACACATAAATAAGACATATGAACTACTTGGTTTTTACTTGGTTATGCAACCTACCCTTAGTGTAGATATATGAGAATTGTTGTATTAGTAATGTTGTTTCTACTAGGTTGTACCTTAAATATTTACACAGGAAAAACATTGTTTTTTTCCCTTTAATGATAGATTCGATTCGATTCGATTAGATTAGATTAGATTTAGACTAGATTAGATTTAGACTAGACTAGACTAGACTAGATTAGATTAGATTAGATTAGATAAATAGATAGACAGACAGATAGATTAGAGAGGTAGATGGATTCGATTAAAAAATGATAGCTAGATAGATAGATAGATAAGATTAGTTTAGTTTAGTTTAAGTTAGATTAGATAGATAGATTTGTTTTGTTTTGTTTTGATTTGATTTGATAGATAGATAGATAGATAGATAGATAGATGGATAGATGGATAGGCAGATAGATAAATAGATAAATACATAGATAGATAGATAGATAGACAGATAGATAGATAAGATAAGACAAGAAAACATAAGATAAGATATGTTAATATTAGATTGATTAGATTAGATTAGATTAGATTAGGTTAGATTAGATTAGGTTAGATTAGATTAGATGAGATGACATGAGATTAGATTTAGATAGACAGACAGATAGATAGATTAGATAGATTAGATCGATTGGATAGATTAGATAGATTAGATAGATTAGATAGATTAGACCGATGGATAGATAGATAGATAGATAGATAGAAAGATAGAAAGATAGAAAGATAGATAGAAAGATAAGACAGGACAGGACAGGGTAGGATAGGATAGAAAAGAAAGGACAGATAGATAGATAGATGGATAGATAGATAGACAGGTAGATAGATAAGATAAGATAAGAAAGGGTAAGGTAAGGTAAGATAAGATAAGAAAGGATAGATAAGATAAGATAGGAAAGAAAAATAGATAATATAAGATCAGATAATATAAGATGAGATAAGATAAAAAAAGATCATATATTATATGATAAGTTAGGAGAAGATAAGATAAGATAGGCAAGAAAGATAGATATAGATCGATAGAAAGATAGATAGATAGATAGATCGATAGAAAGATAGATAGATTGGATAGATTAGTTAGATTAGATTAGATTTGATTAGATTAGATTAGATGAGATGGGATTAGATTAGAATAAATTACATAGACAGACAAACAGATAGATAGATTCGATAGATTCGATAGACTAGATAGATTAGATAGATAAGATAAGAAAGGATAAGGTAAGATAAGAAAGGATAAGATAAGATAAGAAAGGATAAGGTAAGATAAGATAGATAGATAGATAGGTAGATAGGTGGATAGAAACAAATAGATAGATAGGTAAATAGATAGATAGAAAGATAGATAGATAAATAGATAGATAGATAGGTAGGTAGATAGGTAGATAGGTAGATAGGTAGATAGATAGATAGATAGATAGATAGACACATAAATAGACTAGTTAGTTAGTTAGTTAGTTAGTTAGCTAGTTTGTTAGTATGTGAGTTTGTTAGTTAGTTAGTTAGCTAGTTTGTTAGTTACTTTGTGAGTTAATTAGTTAGTTAGATAGATCGATAGATCAGATAGATAGATAGATAGATAGATAAGATAAGATTAGATTAGGTTAGGTTAGATTAGAAAAGATTAGATAAGATAAGATTGAATTAGAAAAGATAGAATTAGATTAGATTAGATAGATTAGATAGGTTAGATTAGATAAATTAGAAAGATAGATAGATGGATAGATAGGTAGGTAGATAGATAGATAGGATAAGACTAGATTAGAAAAGATAAACATTGGATTCGATAAAATTAGATTAGCTTAGATTAGATGAGATAGATTAGATAGATTAGAAAGATTTAGATAGACTAAATAAATTAGATAGATAGATAGATAGGTAGATAGATAGATAAGATAAGATAAGATTAGATTAGATAAGATTGGATAAGATAAGGTTAGATTAGATTAGATTAGGTTAGATTAGATTAGGATAGATTAGATTAGGTTAGATGAGATGAGTTGAGATTAGATTTAGATAGATTAGATAGATTAGATAGATTAGATAGGTTAGATATATTAGATAGATTAGATAGATTAGGTCGATTAGATAGATTAGATAGGTTAGATAGATTAGATAGGTTAGATAAATTAGATAGATTAGACCGATAGATAGATAGAAAGATAGATAGAAAGATAGATAAATAGATAGATAGATAGGTAGGGTAGGGTAGGGTAGGGTAGGATAGGATAGGATAGGATCGGATAGGATAGGATAGGTAGATAGATAGATAGATAGATGCATAGGTGGATAGATGGATAGACAGATAGATAGATAGGATAAGATAAGAAAAGGTAAGGTAAGGTAAGGTCAGATAAGGTAAGGAAGGAACGATAAGATAGGATAGATAGATAGATAAGATAACATAAGATAAGATAAGATAATTTAATATAAGATAAGATAAGATCATTTAATAAAATATAAATTAAGATAAGATAAGAAAAGATAGGATAGATAGATAGATATAGATAGATAGATAGATAGATCGATAGATAGATAGATTAGATATATTAGATAGATTAGATTTGATTAGATTAGATTAGATGAGATGGGATTAGATTAGATTAGATTACATAGACAGACAAACAGATAGATAGATTCGATAAATTCGATAGAATAGATAGTTTAGATAGATAAGATAAGACAAGATAACGTAAGGTAAGATAAGATAAGATAAGATAGATAGATAGATAGATCGATAGAAAGATAGGTAGATAGAAAGACAGATAGATAGGTAGATAGAAAGAAAGATAGATAGATAGGTAGGTAGGTAGATAGATAGGTAGATAGATGGATAGATAGATAGATAGATAGATTCGTTATTTAGTTAGTTAGTTAGTTAGTTCGTTAGTTAGTTAGTTTGTTTGTTAGTTAGTTGGTTAGTTAGTTTGTTAGTTAGTTAGTTAGCTAGTTAGTTAGTGAGTTAGTTAGTTAGATAGATAGATAGATCGATAGATCGATAGATATATAGTTAGATAGATAGATAGATAGACAGACAGATAGATAGGTAGGTAGGTAGGTAGATAGATAAGATTAGATAAGATTAGGTTAGATAAGATTAGATAAGGTTAGATAAGTTAAGATTAGATAAGAAAAGAGTAGATTAGACTAGAAAAGGTAAAGTTAGATTAGATTGGATAGATTAGAAAGATTAGATAGATTAGATAGATATAGATAGATATAGATAGATATAGATAGATATAGATAGATAGATAGATAGATAGATAGATATATATAGATAGATAGATAGATCGATAGATCGATAGATAGATATAGATAGATTTATAGATAAGATAGATGAGATAGATAAGATAGATAAGATAAATAAGATAGATAAAACATGCAGTTTTCAAATCGTTTGGGCGCATGTCTCAAAAATCTGGCACTGTTTCGAAACAGTGATTTCAATGCTGGTTTCTTGCAAACAAACACACATTCTTTCAACAGATGAGTGAGTGCAAGCAAATATAAGTTTGAAGGTATTTTTTTCCCTGTGCGCCGCGCTTCTGTCTGTTTTTTCTGTGTCACATGCGGCTAGGTCGGAAGCCAGAGCCTAAGCGCTTGTTGTGGTACAGCATCACTTGGCAGGATGCAGCCCCGAGCGCACCATACCTCTGCTGTTTCAGCAGTTTTGGTGCTGCCTGATGCAGAACTGAACGAAGATTCTTCGTCCGGCGCTTGCACCAGGCAGCACCAAAACTTCGTGCTCCAGTCTGCGGCTTCATTCCAGTCTGCGGCTTCCTTATCTGACACGGCGCTTGCAATCTAATCAATCTTGCACTCTGATACAAATCCGCCCTGCTAGAGTTAAGACGTTCAAAACTAGCGAGAAGCCCAAAATCAAGGATTATTTTTTTAATAGTTTTTCTTTTAAATGTTTTTTTTTAATGAATTCAATATATGTTTTTTTTTATGAATTCAATGAACTGGTATATTTCATTTATGTTTTTTTTTATGTTTTTTTTGAAGATTTCTGGTTTCAACATATGTGTTTGCTGCATTTTGCAACACTTGGAGGCTGGAACCTTGCCAAAAACCCTTGGAAACCATAAAAAAATCATAAATTTTATATAAAATTTATGCTTTTTTTAAATGATTTCCACCTGGTTTCCTGCCAAAACCTTCCAAAACTAGCAAAAACTCCTGGAATTCCATCATTTTGCTTGGTGAAACCTTGAAAAACTAACGAAAACCATTGATTTTGCTCCATTTTGCACCACTTGGAGGCTGGAACCTTGCCAAAACCCTTGGAACCCATCAAAAAAGCATAAAAAAGCATAAACAAAATCAAAAAAACAACATTAAAAAAATAATTTTATATAAAATTTATGATTTTTATGATCTCCACCTGGTTTCCTGCCAAAACCTTCCAAAACTAGCAAAAACTCCTGGAATTCCATCATTTTGCTTGGTGAAAGCTTGAAAAACTAACGAAAACCATTGATTTTGCTCCATTTTGCACCACTTGGAGGCTGGAACCTTGCCAAAACCCTTGGAACCCATCAAAAAAATATAAAAAAAAGCATAACAAAATAAACAAATCATAATTTTTATATAAAATTTATGTTTTTTTTAATGATTTCCACCTGGTTTCCTGCCAAAACCTTCCAAAACTAGCAAAAACTCCTGGAATTCCATCATTTTCCTCGGTGAAACCTTGAAAAACTAAGGAAAACAATTGATTTTGCTGCATTTTGCACCACTTGGAGGCTGGAACCTTGCCAAAACCCTTGGAAAATCATTAAAAAAGCACAAAACAATCATAAAACAATCACATTTTTTAAATAAAATTTATGATTTTTATGATCTCCACCTGGTTTCCTGCCAAAACCTTCCAAAACTAGCAAAAACTCATGGAATTCCATCATTTTGCTTGGTGAAACCTTGAAAAACTAAGGAAAACCATTGATTTTGCTGCATTTTGCACCACTTGGAGGCTGGAACCTTGCCAAAACCCTTGGAACCCATCAAAAAATC
>Ga0126342_10000548_pt1 | contig 42257 bp, 24 predicted proteins | sample Cyp1metagenome_FD_92528 | JGI IMG/M metagenome (GOLD analysis project Ga0126342, IMG submission 92528) | Coral microbial communities from Lord Howe Island, Old Settlement Bay, Australia - Cyphastrea 1 metagenome | ecosystem: Host-associated > Invertebrates > Cnidaria > Coral ...
ACAGACCGACAGACCGACAGACCGACAGACCGACAGACCGACAGACCGACAGACCGACAGACCGACAGACCGACAGACCGACAGACCGACAGACTGACAGACCGACGGACCAGACGGACCAGACGGACCGGACGGACGGACAGACAGACAGACAGTCAGACATACATCCATGCATGCATGCATACATGCATATACATACATACATATAATATACATATATATAATTATATATATTAAGTAATATTGACATGCCATAAATCCTACTTAAGCCAGGCAAAAACTCAATGGCCGCGGCCCTTTGGAGGTCCGGGAGACTTCGGCCGGAGGTGTCGATTTTTTTGGGGGTTCCCGTTATAGCCCTTAACGGTTATAAGATGTGATAACTGGCATGACATATAAGCAACTAGTTACAGGAGCATATAATCCAATCTATAACTACTAAGGGCCATAAGTGTGGAGATAAACTGACTGGTTAGATCATGTTAATACTGGTTAGCGATATATATATATATATATACATTTATATATATATATATACAATTAGACATGGTATGACATGGGGACATGAAACATCATGAAACTAGATGAAGAGGGACAAGCAGAATGTTCCAATCTGCAGGATTGAACACAAAAAATGGTGGCAGGTGGCAGACCTTAGTAAATGGATGTGAATGGTAGCTTGTGGTAGGCTAACGGAATGTAGGCCTCTGGCTAACAAATTGAACCAACAGGTCTATCAATATATGGGCAAGCTTATGGAAAGCCAGCTGCTGAAGAGCTGTTCAATGTTGTTGACAATGCGTCTGTTTTGTACATAACTGGAGTTATTATTCTATCCTAGAGGAAGGGCCATCTTTTCTTTTGCAGGGTTAAATTAAGATTAGCCTTGATCGTAAGCTATGAAGCCTTGATCGCATGCGGGATGCTTACCACCAGATGTCTGATTCACCAAAATGAAGAAAATCGCCATTTTTATAGATAAACCATCTATAAATGGACCATAAATAATGGAATATCAAGCAGCTGGGGATGTTTCCCAAAATCTCTGGATGCCCCCGAAGCCCGGCTTCGCCGGTAATGATTCGATGTTTTTCTTGGGAGAAAAACTTGCCACAGCTGCCATGACCGGGCCTGCCAGGTTTGTATGGTCGTTTAGCACAGATGAACTCTGAGGAAAGCGTTTTTAAGCGTTGAAAATGGTTAAACATTGCGGATGATTCGCTCCCATTCTTAGGGGCTTACGTACATCAATGGCCATTTTAGGTACCTAAATTGGAAGTACCTACCATATATAAGGCTTCTGCAAGGGCTGTGTAAGGGGATATATCCCCCAAAAAAGGCTGGTTGGATGACCAGACCCAGCCTGGATCGTTTTAGAGGTCACCGATCTGAACGTCTTCCACACGGGAGGTGGCTACCATATCGTCCGAAAGGCGTGGTCAGATCCAATGCCTGGGGGTTGCTATTGAAATTTCGATCCATCACTACTGGACAGGGAGATGGGGGCATGGAGGAGAAACCAGGACTTTCAGATCACACCGTGATGAAGACTCCTCACTGTTACAGTTGATCAACTTTACTCAAGTTCATCATGTCAGTTTCAAGTCACACCAAACCACATGGGACTCGTTGGAATCCTGAACATTTCCCGGGAAACTCGAGGCTAAAACCTCAACAAAGTTCAACACATCCTTAAAAACACCTGGCATCTCATAGATGTGTCTAGAACAAAATCCTGGGACCCACTCTCGGTGGGCCCGTTTCAGGCCTTTGAACGCTTGGTGCGGGCAGAGAATAGGGGCATCAAACCTGATGAGAAGGTCATCAGTTCTGCCCGATGTGCCTGGTGAGTTAAGGCTTTCTTTTTCTGTTCGGTTCATTGATCGTTAATTATGATACCTGAAAGATAGAACAGACATATATAATTACATATATACATTATATATACATCATATATATAATATTTATATATGTTTCGTATTGTTGTTATATCTATGTATATACATCAATATAATTCAATATATACAAATATATATATATATATATTATATAGACCAATACATGGGTAGTCAGATATATTTTGACAAACAAGTATGACACTTATGAGGGTAAATGTACTATGCTATTATAAGTAGTACATGATTTCACCCACAAAAACAAAGATAACGGAGATCATCGGTAAATTATAGTTTGATTGATTGATAGTTTAGTAGGTGGGTTATTCGAAATGATTTAGCACTAGGGATTAGAACCAGCGCGCGGTGGAAATCAGCGTGTACTTCTCAGAATTCTCAGGCAGATTTGCTGGAATCCATGGGAATCCAAGTTTATTGCCAGCTTCAAAGGCCACCATTTTTGAACTGAATAACCCCCCCCACCATATTCAGAGCCTTGGAAACCACCATCTGTCTGGGCATAATTACCTGGTACACATCCAAGACAATTTAGATTATCATCATTGCATCCAAGGTAAGTTTGGGATGGCAAAGGATGAGTTGTAACTTTGAGCACTTACCCTCTGGTAATTTAACATAACTATGGAACATCACCATTTTTCCATGGGGAAAATTCACTTTTTCAATGGTGATTTTCAATAGCTATGTTAGTCATAACCAGAGGGTAAACCTCCATTTTCCTATGGTTTTCCTATGGTTTTCCTATGTGTTTTTTCGCTTTTCGCGTTTGAAAAGCTGGCGAAGCTGGGACGATTTTTTCAACGATCCAGGAGCGGTTGCTTCAAGAGAAACTCATGCCATCGGTTCCCTGGCCGCCAATGGGGAGTAGCCCTGAAAAAATGGGAAACTGATGGGACAATGATGGGAAATCACTACAGTTATGGTCATTTATCAGTTATAAGTACTTTTAACCCCATTTATAGAATGATATAGAATGTATAATCCCATTTATAACCAGTTATAACTGGTAAATGGCCATAACTGTATAAATTGTGTTTTTTTGCTTTTAAATATATACCCTCTGGTAAACAGCCACATAACTATGGAACATCACCATTTTTCCATGGGGAAAATTCACTATAAATGGCAATTTTCAATAGCTATGTTAGTTTACCAGAGGGTAACCAACATTAATGAATTGATATAATATAGTTTTTTTTTATATAACCAAACCAACATTAAAATCAACTAGTTGCAGGAGTTATCCAATTTAAGGCCCTGGTTTATAGGGCCATAACTGCATGGCTCAATTTTTGGGTGTCCACTGTGTTCACCACCCTATATGTTCTTGCTTGGTCCTTTCCCATGGCGGCTCCCAGCCAATTCCCTTGGACTTTTAAACTTTTCCGGACTGGTCATTTCTACATCACCACTAGAAGTTAAACACTTAACAGATCTTAACAGGGGGGCTGGGAACCAACCAGCTGAGGATCACGATCTCACGGATTCTGTATTTCAACATGTGATCTCGTAAGGTTCCGGTATGTACGTATTGTGGTACACCCAATGTCACAAACCATTCCCAACGACTACGTACAGATTTATGGGGTGGAAATCATGCCCCAAGTGGAGGTGTGATATTGGGCGTATATTACTCTATGCATCTCTATCCCAATTTCCAGCTTTGGAAGATGTACTGGTGAAGACTTTCAGTTCAGAATGTTCAGACCAGCAGTACCATCCACTGGTCTGAACGTGTGGTCATACTAGAAATGTTGGAAGGAATGGAAGAGAAGAAAGAAGCCTCCAGATTTTAGGCATTTGCTCTTGTTCCACGCAAACAGAGCAGGAAGCCAGACAGGGCGACGCCTAAAAAACGTTCTCCATTTTAGTAGTGGTTCGTTCGTTGTAGAGGACAAGCCAGTCGGGTCTATGCTAAAATGGCTATTAACCACTGGACGGAATCAGATATCCTTATCTTATCTGGTTGGTGGTTTCAAACATGAATTTTATGTTCCCCAATATATGGGATACAGTAGTCCTTCCCATTGACTAATATGTTTCAAGATGGGTAAAACCACCAACCAGTTATATTTTGAGACTCTTTTAGACAAAACCATTTCCTGCCCTTAAACCCTAAATCCTCAACTCAGGTAAGTCTTTTGAAGATCATCGGCCCTTGCCACACCGTCTCGCTCGGGCGCCCACAGTATCAGTGGTTGTTTTTTTTTTGTTTTCCACATGGAGATCAGAGGGGTACTGTAAGCAATGAACAAAGGCATGGAAGTATGAGAAGTGAGGGCTGGAAAACTAGAAAACTTTGGGATTTCAGCAATACAATTGGCTGAGGGTGAACAAAAACTGGAGACCGACACAACCACAGATGTTGGTCACTCGTAGTGCTTACATGTGGAAAACTGCTGATCTACAATAATATGTGTTATCTTCCGGAATGATGTTCTCATTGATGTTGATGTGTTGGTGTGATTTTTGCTATTGAGTTGCTAAGTTGCGGATGACATGAATATTATTTATGCTCAACATTATTAATCATTATTAATTATGAATAACCATACCTGCGAATTTTCTCAGAGCTCTACTTACGAAATCTAGGTCGATCATGCTTTTCCGAGATGGTGGAAATTTCCGAGATGTTTTTTGGAACATCACGGGAATATGGGAGGTATCCGAACATATGCAAACATGTGCGATCTATCCCCAGAACAAGGATGTAACGGACAGAGGTTTGGGTTTTCATGAACTTCATGGTCCATTCAGGAGTGAGGAATCTGAGATTTTATGATGTAATGTCACTCTATCGCCCATTTCTTGACACATGAACAGTGTTCAAAACCCCTGCTGATGATTAGTTTGGGGGATATGCTACCCTGTAAATATTGCGGAATATCATATTTATTTTCTTCAATACCTTCGGGTTACACAAGCGGCAACAGGGTTCACAGACGACGACCGCTTAGGTTCAAAGATGACGACCGCTTGGGGTTGTTTGGACTATGGTACGCAAAAGATATGCACTCAATCTGCAGCAGTAAGAAGATTAAAATCGGGAAACCACTTGGCAGCAGCTTTGCGTGCACCAAATGCATTCCTTCAAGATGCAAGCATGCTGAGAGCAGGATGGCAAGCGCAGCATTGGGATTGGCAAACCTAAGCGCATAGTGTGTTCAATTGATTTTGCCAAAGCCAAAACAAGATAAATGGATATAAATGGTACGATTTGACAGGAAGCAAGATACATCCAACCTCTGTGCGTGCCACCTGGCAGATATCCGTTGAGAGATGACCGTAGGGATACACCCGAACCGAACGCCGTGAAATCGAAAAAAAAACATCATCCATGAGCAGAGAACTAGGTCACCATTAGGAACAGGGCATCAGATGGATCAGATAGGAAAATTAAGGTAGCGACAAATGGCTTGAATAGCCTCATGGGAAAACACTTTAACAGGAATGGCACGGATGTTAGCCCCTAGTGGCTCCCAAACAGCCGGGTGCTCGACGACGCACGTATACTTGTAATTGTGACTTCTCAGCCGACCCAAGACAGCAGGTGGAATTGGTTGAAGGAGGCGTACACCTTCAACGGCCCTGTTTTCATCACCAGCTAGCTTAGCCATCTTGCAAACAGGACACGCCTGTTGCCCAACCATTCTACGGGTAGGGGCACAGCTGCACCTATCTTCCCCCCCCAGTAAGATCATTTTAGTTCAACAGCTGATGCAAAAAAGAGGCATGGGGACTTGGAGTCTTTCTTGGAAAAAACATGAAAAACCCATGCACTGCTGCTTTAGCAAGTACTTTTTAGCAACATCATTCCATTTGGTGATCCGTGGGTCTTGAGAACAATCCCCCGTGCAAAGCCGGAGGTGACCTTGGTGCCCGCAGGTTATGCATACCGGGGATGATCAGAATCCACTGGGAAATCCGTTCTCAACCAGTAATTCCTGATACAATCCCCTTATAATACTCATCAATCATCATCCCCAATCAGTTATAGTGACAATCGAATCCCCATATGGAGGTTGCCTAAAATAGGGGTACCCAAAACAAATTATCCATTTGAAAGGGATTTTCCATTATAAAGCATCCATTCTTTGGTACCCTCATTTCAGTACGGCATAGAATCCCCACATCTGACGGTGAGAACTCGTCGGTGAGCTGCTCAGGTCTTTCCTCAATACTGCCTCGACGATCATGAACAAGATGGAGCAGGCGGGTTGACCAGTCCTCTTCCGGGACGATCCCAGAGATGAAACAACTGGCAAGGTGAGATGTTTCGAAAGATCTTGGGGACTTCAATTTGACTTTTTGGATCTCCAAATGGAGTTTTTTGGTGAATAAGTACTGGTGGAACCTCCAAGAAAAAAGTGATGGCTTGATGGATCAAAGCATATCAAAACCATGTTTGAAAGGAAAATTATATAGCCGAAACAACATCCATTTATATACTGTTTTTGTCTTCCCAATTTTGGTGTTAGGGCACCAAGGTTTTGATCCGCAATATCCAAAAAAAACATGTACATAGAGCGATGTTTGTAGGGAAATAGTTAATAACTGGTTGGTGGTTTGGAACATGAATTGTATGACTTTCCATATATTTGGAATAATAGTCCCAACTAACTTTCATATTTTCTTGGGATATTCCTTTTCCATTCGGAATGTCATCCTCCCAACTGACGTTCACTCCATCATTTTTCAGAAGGGTAGGTTGAAACCAAGCAGTGAGAATCCTTTGATGTGACCCAGCTTCACCTCCGGCCGATTGAAGTCAAGAAGATGGAACTGCAGAGAGTTTGTTTTGCACCAGTTAGGTTTGTTGTTTTTTTAAAGCCAAGAATACTATATATAGCTCTAGTTGGATGTTGTTTTTTAAAGACCAAGAAGATTTTATAGTTCTACTTACTGGTGCGTTTTACGCAGGGAATTGTCGGGAATGATCCCAGTCATCAATAATCATCCCAGCAACCCCCAGCAACCCATCCATTCCCTACTAAGCACCAGTAAGTGAATCAATCCATAAAGTTCCATAAAGGTCACAGTAGTTTTTCAGCATTGTGCCCTCCATAATTTTCAGATGTCCAACGTGTCCATCTTTCCTCGAATCCATCCAAGGTTGCTTCAGTACAACCTATATAGATCTATATAGTATGTTATAATCTTAAGGGCCTATATAGTATGTTATATAATGTTATATATTCTTAAGGGGATATATTATAATTATGTTGTTTTGAATATATCTTCACTCACACGAAAACAGTTCAACATGCCGGAAGTAACTTCGATTGGCCATATGGGAAGGATGAGTGGGTGCCATGGGATTACCAGGCCCTGGGAAAGATCATTTTGGTCTTCACCTACGGTTCTGGCTGTGCAGTGCGGCGACCAAAAAACGGGGGGCGATTTGTCTTCGGCTGGACTTGGACTTGGTATAGTTCCAACGTGTCAAGAGTTTCAACATGTTTCATCCGTGTAGTCCACAAACATCCGTTGAATGGCTGGATTTCTTGGGTTAAACAACAAAATGCATTTAGGCTTTCATGCTGGTCCGATTTTTTTCGGTGAATGTTCACAGCTGGAAAGCCTTTTAAAACAGTCAGGTGTTGATGGGAAAACTGAGTAAACACCTGGTTTGTCTAAAAGTGGGATGCAGTCCGGGAATCAGAGGTGGAAATGGAATGATTTCCATTACCATGTTGGATTACCGGAGGGCACCCAGTTTATGGCAATTGAGAAACAACTCAATTTTGAGATATACAGTATATACAGTCCAATCTTAGGATACCATAGATGGTTGCAACAGCATGTTGTTGGTTGAATGTTCATGTTCCGGAAATCCCCATTGTGGTTGTCAGTTGCATGTATGATGTATGATGTCATTATCATGTATGGTCATTTTGCTTACTGCTATGCTCATCCGGATAAATTCGGCTCAAGATCACAGCCCTCACGTTCAGCTCAAGATCTGAAGCATCAACTGGTACTTTACCCCTGCAAGATGTTTGAGTTTGTCATAGAAATGGTGCACCCAAAATTATTTAATTTATCACTCTGGCACTGTTTCCCTATTTTTCAATGGCACTTTAGAGCCTCCCCCTTAATTTTCCCACAGAACCATGGAACCGGAGCTGACTCCGCGCCCATCATTGTCTGAGGCCAGCATGTACCAGATGCGGGTAGGAGCCTCAGAAGTTGCCAATGTAAGACAGTTAAAAAGCGAGATGAGCAGTGTTCAAAATCCCTGTTGCTTGATGACTAGTTCGGGGATTATATTACCAAACATATTGGGGATTGAAATAATCCAATAGGGGAATTCCTACGAGCCAACCAGTACAACAATGGAATGACAGAGGGATTTTCAACACTGCTCAGATGAAGACTGGGCCAGTGGAATAACAGGCTGGTGATATCTCTATGCATCCAGGCGTAACTTCTGAAGGAGTATGGCTGGGGTATGCTGAAGTGGATCAAGTACCTTCTCCGGAAGTATATGGATCCATAGGCCCATAGGGTACTATTACTATTGTTAATAATACAATGTTGTTTTCTTCCTGTCCATATTTAGCCGGGTCGCTCCAACTCAGTATTGGCAAATAATGGCCGCAAGGGTAGGAAATGAGAGATTTTACCACCTTATTTATCCAATTTATCGCCCATGTAACTGGGGTGTTGGGAGCAACCCTGTCATTGTTCGTGTTTTCAGCTTACCTGGCCACATGGCATAATGATCCCTGTAGGCTAATACGTTCGGGATGGGTTGAAATGACCATATAAATTGCTGCCAGGACTGAGGAACTGATGATATGACAGTGATGGTGATGATGATGATGGTGATGATGATGGTGGTGGTGATGATGATGGTGGTGGTGGTGATGATGATGACGATTACGACTAATTTATGAACGGATAGTTAGATAGTTTATGATATCAGTTTTCAGGTGAGCTTTGCCCACTTCCAACTCAGGGGCATTCCTCCGAAAGTCCCAACTTGGCGAGGTGGATGATGTGCCTTTCTTCGATCCTTACGAGATTTGGAAGTTGCAGTTTTACCGCAATGCCATCAAGGTTTCCGATAATGGGCTCAGTCGTATCGTTGCTCCGTTTCGGCAAATGATGAGGAAACAATGGGTAACATAGATGTGGAAAACCCATGAAATTTCCCCTTCGGAACATGATCTACATATATTTTTGGTGGGTTTTCCATTTTTTTGTTTTTTTTTTCACAGGAGGGTAAATGCTGGTAAATGAGGGCGCCACAAGGCGAAGACCTTGGTCATGTCACCCCTGGGAAATCCTCGTGGCCTAGCCAGGGAGGTTTAGTTCACTGGGAAAATCTTCTACAAACGGTGGATTTTTCAGCTAGCCATGTTTGATTGCCAGATGGTATACAGAAGTATACAGAAAGTGTACAGGAGCTCAGGTTATCCCAATTGCAGCATTTGCAAGGTACAATAGGAATCTAAGAGAAAGGCCATAGCCACAAGTGACATTTTTTTATTTTTTTTTCAGACCTCATGAAGTTTGGTGACTTTAAATGGGAAATTAGAACAAGCACCACTCTTCCAGTGGGTCTGCTGTTATTAAAACAAGATGGTGCCCCTCCCTGTTCTGCTTGTCAGTTAATGTTCAACCTATACAATTATAGTTATATCTACCATAAACCGTACAGGCAAGCTAGTGAAATAAGCCGCATTCGCGAGCTAGGGCCGCTAGGAGGCTCCACCAAACGTAGGACGGCCCACGTTTCACAACGGAACGGTCTCATTGGGCCAATGTCTTGGTTCCCTGCAAGGTGACGCCGGAAGAATCAGTTCCATTGCATCACTACTATGTGCAGTGCCTTGTCGGGATTTCGCTGAGTGATTTTTGACGACTGACCCCTGGCAGACGTCACAATGCAAGTTCCGGTTTAGTTTTGGCGCCTCGCTGTGTCTGCGAAATGGGTGTTCCTCCAAACAACCAGCAGAGTAATAGGGATGAGAACGAAGATTCATTGTTATTTTTTGGTAGCCTATTTGGGTATGGGTCAATACCTATAGATACATTTTTAGTGGGATGAACATCCATTTACCAGCTATTTTGGGGTTCACTAGGTACCAGGGTTTTGACCCATCCCCATTTCAGATGAAGACATATACTTGTACAAGAGGAATGAGGAATCTATTAATATTCGACCAGCAGGAATGGGATGCCGCCCCTCTGAGGACGTGGATGAAGTTTGACTATTTCCCACAGGGCCGCAGGAGGGGATGATGACGATAGACGTCACCCGGAAAGGATGAAAGCTGCCAAATGGATTGAGGAAGAATCCCATCCCCGAAAAATCTTGAGCGCCAGCATATGCCGTTGGTGGTTTCCCATAAAATACTGTGGTTTCATCCCCTACTATTTACCGTGGTTTCTTGAGTTTTTTCATGTTCCTTAGGGCTGATCGAAGGAATTCGCTGACAGGTGCATGATATCTGAAGAACTGACTGATTGACTGGTTCTCAAAGTTTCAAAGCCCTGCTATACCTTGGGATATGTAAAACAAGTCATTAATGAGTTTGGATTCTTGTATAGGAAAATGTGTACTAACATGTCTGCAATGGATACCTTAATTCAGAAAATAAATGAGCACACCACGTTTTACATCTTACAAGTCTTACATGTATTCTTTCTTGATTCCTGATTATGATAGAATTTCCCGCAACATCCCTCCTGCGACCTTGTTACAAGTGTTCAAAATCAACAAACGCAAACTCAGACACCCTCCAGGATCCCTCCTGGATCCGCAGTAGTGTTTCAAGTTCAGAACTGCAGCGCAGCCCGACCCTGCTATGAAATCTATGAAGGAAATCTTCAGAGTACAGTTTTTTGTTTTTTTTTGACAAGTCCCAAGATAGAGCAGATAGTCACTGGAATTTCTTTTAGGTCACTGGAGGACGGTCACTTACAGGAAGATTTGCAGCAGTGACAAGTTGATTGATGATCTTATCAAACTATGGATATCATATCATATCAATATAGTATGCGTACATGGATATAATCTATATTTATGATGTATACTGTATAGATATGTATAAAACATGTACAAATATGTACAAATATGTATAAACACATATATATATATATATATATGCCATGGTCAGAAAAAAATGCCCATATTTGGAGATAGCCATCAATTCATCAATGGCGGGATTTTTGTACATCAAATGATGTTTGGATTTCCTTCAATGGATGAAACCTCATTGATCCTGTGATCTTAGTTACCCTCCGGTAATCAAACATGGCTGGCTGGAAAATCACCAAACTAGCCATGGATGTGTTGTGTTGAAAGGGGATACCATCGAACTATATAAATAGTGGGTTTTCCAACAAGCCACGTTTCATTTTCGGAGGGTATCCATGAAATTAGTTGAAATTACATATCTACCTAGCGGACCTAGCCCAGTTATGCCAGTTACAACATGCTGTACAGTTATGGCCCGAGTTATACCAGTTATAACTACTAACAAGTCACCCCATAGAAATAGAATGTATGATCCCATAGAAATCACCAGTTATAACGAATAGCCATGGCAAAGATTATGTAACTGGCTTATGATCATATTTACAACATATTACAACTGTTATTTACAACTGGGCTTATTGTAATATGTAATAACTGGGCTATATTTATAACTGGGCTTAGATAATATGACTATGGATCAATATACCTATAAAAATACCATTTTTAGGGGGTTATTCACATCCACAAATCCCAGCTATTTTGATGTGAACTACAGGGGTACTATTGGTTTTGACACACTGCCATATGAATCGTTTTTTTTTTTCGGACCAAAAAAACAACCGCCAGGAGCTGCAAGGTCTCGCTGTGGAAATATGAGGAAGATGCAGCAGCCTCGGTAGTAAAAAACAATAAAAACACCAACAAAGTCTTACACATGGATAGAGTATCACCTAAATTCTTAATTTTGTGATGGAACATGTTAGGTTACTGAATTTCTGAATTGATTTCGTTTACAAACTAAGCGTTCTGGAAACCCAGCAGTCTTACTTTTGTGTAATTCTATCGGCCATCTGTACAAGAAAACCATAGCTATAATTTAGTTTACTGTAGGCTAAGCAAGAATTCACACGATTAGACTCTTATCCATCGGTAAATGATAGCCGCAAGGCTGGGATTTTTGTTGTGTGACTTTACGTAAGACCCTCGGGGTCCTCCCTGGGTCCTAGGAACCGAGGAAGCCCGACTCATAGGAATGAAACACATATCCAATTTGCACCTCGCATGATCAGAATTTCATCAAGTTCCCCTATTTTTTTTTTTTAAGTGCATCTGTTCTTAGCTTGGCTCCAGCTCATTGAATGTCATACAGTTTTTTTTGAATATAAATATATTAAACATCCCTGTCGTCAAAGCGTCTCCAATATCGTCACAGAATTCGTTGGATCTTGGGGAACTGTCCAATGTCGTCAGCCCTTGGTCCTGGTCCCGTCAGAACGGTGATTGATCTGATCCACAGGTACAAAAAGGTACACTTCTCATCTCGTTATGGAAAAATGCCATCCATCCTGCATCCTGGAAATGAGACTAAATCAAGTGTTGGGCAGTTTTGGGCATTTCAGGATGAAGCATAATCCTTCAGGTGTAGGAGTGTAGGCGTCAAGAACACATGTTTTAGGCCGAGAGACTAGCAGTTTTTGAGGCAGTTGCATCTCAGATTTACAGTCTTCATTTACCCGAACCCCCAATGCAATTCCATGGAAGACTATGGAAGACTTTGTGCAAGTACTTCCTACTTGGTTTATGAGGTGTTATCCTACTTAGTAATGTAGTATGGGATAGTACAGGTGATTTTTGCTAGTTGTAAGTTCCAAGTGAAGCTACTTGCAGGAGCAGGCTATCGTAAGGAAAACCCCATAGTTTCACCCAGCTTTCCACTACCGGATGCTTAGATTGGTTGCCACAGTTATGGCTCTATAAATGGGCCTTAAATGGGATGAAAGAACCTATATGTAACTAGTTGGTTATATAATGTTATATATATAATTATATATGTATATATTTATATCATGAAATAGCAAAGGTATAACATCGTAGAATTGTTACGGGCTAGAACTGTGGCTGCCAAGGTCTACTATCTCATGCAGATTGACAAATTTGGGCGACGATTCTATCATCGAGGCACCCTCTACATCCCTCTACACAGGTAGCTGGCCATATTTCTACTATCGGTTGCAAGGTGGACTCCCTTTGAGTCATAAGATGTTGTGATTTTCCAGCCAGCCACGTTTGATTGCCAGAGGGTATCCATGTTCTCCATGACCATGGAGGTTTCCTAAGATCATCCATTCTTTGGTAGCCCTGTTTCAGGAGACCGCCATATAATCCACTCATCTAAAATTCATTCATTACCATTAAGTATCCAGTATCCATTTTGCAAGTATCCTTATCCATCTAACGTATCCATTATAGGTATAGTACCCATTCCACTAAGATCTGATCGAATCAGGATACTATATGATACTATCATAATACATACTGTTCATGGATACTCAGTATACCTATAATATCCTATAATGGATATTATAGGATTTATAGCTACAATCCATTTTAATTTACGTATAATCCATTGGAGGATCCGCAGATTCCGGTCCACAGGTGGACTGTCCACGGGTCCGATGGCTCCTCCGTTGAAGTCGTGGATGCCGGCGGCACCACCGTGGATATACCCTCTGGTGATGTCAAAATAGCCATTGAAAATTGCGATTTTCCCATTAAAAATGGTGATTTTCCATTGAACATGGCCATTGATAGTGAGTTTTCCCCTTAAACATGGGGAATTTCCATAGTTATGTGGCTGTTTACCAGAGGGTAATCCAAGAAATTGAGCAGTTGAGTGGTGAATCTGACATGGTGACTTGGAGATCCCCCATATTTTCTTGGAAACTTCTGTTTAGGTATGGATCAACACCTATTTGGCCAAATTTGGGGGAATGAATATCCCAATTTGGTGAGAGCATACGGGGAACAGGGTTTGATTACCAGATCCATTTGATAAATTTTGGACCGTCTATGATTGTTTTCCCACTTTGGGTATACCTTTTTGACTCACCCAAGTGGCGGGTCATTCGATTGACTATCCATGTTTGTTTCTGGAAGCATCAGAAAAAGATGGGGTCGTGGAAAGCTTTGATCCATACCATGTGGTGTCGTGGTGTTTTTTTCCAGATAGCTACGCAGGTCTAAAATAGGGTTTATTGTAGATATACTTAGGGCACCACCTTGTATGTATTGGGGGTTCAAACACATTGTGCTCGCCAAATGGGGGTTCAAAGTACTTGAGATACTCACCGTCTAGATCATGACTTCAGCTCAATGAAGTCTCGTTTGGCTTGGGGAGGCAAACACACAATCAGGGTCGGTTTAGTACCATCTCCCATCACTTCTCCATTCATTGGGAAAAATTGGGGACTACTCGCCCCTTTTGATCAAGCAACCACTGTGAAAGGACATCTCTGCAACTTAACTATACTGTAAATATATGTAGCATAAAACTTCACTGTTTGAAACAACAATCCACCAAGCACAGGGAGTGACACTTGGCCAGCTACAACCAAGAATCCATGTTCCTGGGAGTTAGTCATCATACTGTTATCATGATGTGTGCAAGCTCAAGTCTGTTTCTGTGGTATTATTACACGTGTGAACTACGTTGTACTTCTTAATTATTTGTTTCAATGGTTTTGGATGCTCCGGGTACGATCTGAGCAAGTTGAGCCACACCAAATATTTTAGATCAGATGCCCTGCAAACTGCAGAATTTAGTCCTTTGAGCGGTGAACCATGCCATTCTAGGGGTGTTCAATCTTAAACCTGCTTAGAACATCTTAGAACATCTTGGAACCATGTTCGGGAACATCTTCAATCTTGAAGCAAGACTCAATTTCTGTTTCTGGAAATGACAGCTACTAAACAGCCATAAATCAATGAATCTGGTAGGCATTCTGTCTTTATCCACAGGGACCTCAGCCGATGCTGCTGTTCTCCAAGTCCACCAAGGATCCGAGTTTGAAACTGCCGGTAGACAAGGCCGTCGGGACGGGCGGAACCAGTGGGAGAGGTGGAACAAGGCCCTAACTGGGCTGTGGATTTTCATGACAAAATGGTAGAAAGTTTCGTAGTTTCTTTACAAAGACACCATCCTGCAATATCCTGCAAGCATTTGGAACACCAGGAGTGAGGGAGATTTTATCATATGTCATATGTCTCAAACACCTATTCCATTGCCTGGTTTGTCATCATGTTCATTTTTCCCATTTTTTGCATGAACAAATCTTCAGACAACCCCATGTTTACCACTGTTACCTATCCGCTTTCTAGCTGGCATTTTTTTTCACCAAAGATATGAAGTCCGATACTTAGATGTGCATCCAGGTAATACTAACCTGGTTGGTGGTTCGGAACATGTTTTATTTTTCATTTATTTTTCCATATATTGGGAAGAATACTCCCAACAGACGAACTCATATTTTTCAGAGGGATAGCTCAACCACCAACCAGTAGCTGTCAAATGATCCATGCGAACCTATGAATTTGACAAGAGATGACTCCACATATTATGGGTACCCCACAACGGGTGCTGGGATAGACTAGACCCCCAAGGCTGAAGAACGTCCGAGCCGTGAAAGCTGGGGTCCGGTCTTAGTGTTCGGGTGGCTCAGTGGATGCCACGGAATGGGCGCCAGGCTTTGCCTTGGTTTTATGGTTTCAGTGTATGATGAAAAGTCTGAAAAATGGTGTGTTTGACTGGAAGACCCTCCAAATATACATGTTTCACTGGCGTTTTACCATGTAATTTGAGTACTTTTACAATTTTTGGGTGGTATTTGGAATGTATTTGGAGGGTCTATAGATATATTGATGTTTAAGTCAACAATTATCTACATCAAGCCAAAGTAGTTAAGCTGATACTGTTTCGAGGTCGAAGCACCAAAATGATGAGTTCACAATCCCAATTTTTGGTCAATAAGAAGTACTGCCAGGTACAGTTGTGGCCCTTAAATGAACAGGGCCTTAAATGGAATTTTGTTTAACTCCTGCAACTGGTTGGTTATATGAAATCAATCAGTTATACCCTCTGGTTATTTAACATAGCCATGGAAAATGGCTCATTTATAGATGGTTTACCTATTAAAATGGTGATTTTCCATGGCTATGTTGGTCATAACCAGATGGTAATGTGTTTAAAGGCTATAACTGTAGATTTGCACACTCGACCAGTGTTGTTGCAAAAATGACCAGATTTCGACCCAATGACCCATATCCTGAAGCTGACAATCGCAAGTTCTGCGAAGATTTCGAGTAATTTCAGGCGCCCAGGTCCTGAAAATAGCTTAGGACCTGGGTCTGATTCAGAGGTTGCATCAACTTACATCTAGTGGAATGTGTGCTGAAAAATTGCCTTCTCATTTTGGGGCGCCCTAGAACCCCGAACAGCCAGGGAATGTCATGTATTTCTGCTTGTAGGCGTCCGGAAGAGAAGCAAAAGGCCATTAGCAGCAGCAAGGAGGAGAGGTTCAAGGAAATCGAGTCCAGAGCTTAAGATCTTTTGGGTTGGCTCTGGCAGATTGCTACCTGCGGCTAACTTAGTACTCTTCTGAATCATATACTTGGTGGTTCACCCCGCGGATAGATAGGAAGTGGGGTATACATAGGATGACCCACTATGGGGATTTCACCAACCTCTGGTGGTAACCCCCTGCAATGATAAAGGTTGATTGGAGGCTTATGAACCACCAACAATCAGGGTCAAGTCTTAAAATGGTTCACAGATGGAGGATGCACCCAGGTGTTGTAAGCCATACTTGAGGTGCTGTTCCTCTAATGTGTACAACTTACACAACCATAGTTGTAGAGGCCCCATATCCCAACTTACAAGGGATTATAAGGGTATTCTTGTTTCATAACCCCAACTGCGCGGCTGTAATAGTTGGTAGATTTCCGGTGGGCATACAGAACGAGGCTGGCAGCCACTGTCAATAGCTACCATTGCAATCAGAGGATGAACATTTAAAATTATTTCTCAGCCATTTAAAAGTTGAACTACAGGGCACCGGTACCTGCAGTTAGCCTTGGTATGCCCTAGTTGCAGGGATTAGTTTATCCCATTTATAACTGCTAAGGGCCATAGCTGTGGGGTTTTGATCCATACCCATGTATCGTGAACCGGGGTACGCGACTCAACGCGCAGGTACTATCCCTATTGATACAGCCGTACCTCATGAGGGAGAAGTTGGGTTGTAAATTTTGGGGGAAGTATCTTGTTAGGAAGCATTCGGATCCATAGGCTATTATTTTATTACACAAAGGCTTGTAGTCGTACTGAATGTACTGAATTTCAAAATTATTCTACATTCCTATTGGCTACCTTAGCTGCTTTGCTATTTGTTTTTATCGCATGTAGAAATTGATGACCCTCCGGCAAGCTGGCAAAGATCATCCAACAGTGGGTTATGTTTTTTCATGGGGAGAATCATCTATGAATGGGGTATGTTCCATTGCCACTGTTGAATAATCAAAGTATCTAAAATTAACGTGAAATACCAATGGATATCATCTGTATATCATCTGTCAGTGTAGAAATCATCTACAGTTATGGCCATTTATTAGTGATAGGTGGTTATTTCTACGGGACGATACATTCTACAAATGGGGTTTTATTAGTACTTATGATGACTGGTATTTCGGGCCATAACTGTAAAGGTCATCTATAATGATGATCGGAGGGTATACCAGTGTGACCTGACCTCGTAGTTTCACGGCTCACAGGGTCAGCTCAGCTTTCGCCCTATGAAACGTAAAAAAGACAGTTTTTTGGGAGTTGGTGGTTGGAGAATCTTGTGAAAATGTGTGTTTTCTTTCAAACATGTACCATGTTCATCCACGTTCATTTGGAATCGATGATAGAAACCACCATACAAAATTTGATATATGGTTCAACATGGATTCCTCAAAAATGGCAATGTTCAATAGCTTCACGACATCTTTCAGACCCCTTGAAACAGCCAAGCAGTTTCAGTAGCTTCAGGCCTCATTGCATCCCCAACCTTGGATGAGATGCTCCAGCCATTTGTTCCCGGCTGGACGTATCCCCATCCGACCATCCGACCCAGAACATATGACTGACTTAAGAAAAAAAGAAGGTACACCATTCCATCAAATGCCTGCAGTTAATCATCATTTTACTGTGCATAATATACATACCTACCTGCCCACCTACCTACCTAACTACCGTACCTACGTACGTACATACGTGCATACATCATATATAATCATATTATACAAAATCTAAAATAGTGTATGGTGGTATACATAATGATGTAGGTATACGAGCCCCATAATCATACATTTTTTTCGATATGTGTGCCATCTAAAAAACATCCATCACCTGGGGCTCGTCTCCGCGTCGCTCCCATGTTGCGCATTGTGGCCGTCTCGGGCGAGACCCTGCGCAGCTTTCCGCTGGAACGGCTGGAAGCTGCTGCTGGAACCACGGGCTTTGGCAGCTCGATGGGGAAGCGTGTATGATTTGGGGATATCATGGGGATATCATTGGGAAATGGGGAAATGTCATGGGGATATGATGGATGATCTATTACACGTTATATTTTTCATCATATTATATCATTATATATAAATATATATATAGATACATATACAATTGTATATCATATTCTATGGTTGGTGTTTTCAAACATATTCTATGGTACAACCGGTACAACCCTTAAAATATTGAAGAAATATGGTCCCTGATCATTCCCTGATGATTCCCCAGATCGGGCAGGTCAGGTAAACAGCCACATAACCATGGAAAGATCCACCATTTTATAGCTGGGAAAATCCACTATTTCAATGGCAAATTTCAATAGCTATGTAAACGTTTACCAGAGGGTAAGCAATCGTTTTTGGTGGTATTTTTGGACAAATCCATTCTTTGAGCCAGTGGATTGTCATTTGTGTTTGACCAGAAATGGGATGATTTATTCCCGGTGCATAGCATTTTGTTTGATAGGAACATTACGATGACAAACCATTGGATTTTGCGATATGTACCTCGATTATCCTCAATTCTCAACCAACCAATGTTTCACGCTTTATACCCCCTAAATTTAACATGGAACACATTTTTGTGAGCCATACTTGAGACCAGAATCCTGTTAAATTTCAGGGGAAGTGTCCGTTTTCCATACAGCATTGGACGGACATCCAATCATGATTCGGATACTTTTTTGTAGGCGGTACCAGATATATGTAGATGGTTCACACCCGCAGAAATGCAGAAATGATCACCAATATGTTTTGCTCAAATATGATCTTCCCATATCTTCCCTGTTTTGCTGGTGATGTTTACATATATTTCCAATATTTGGATGTTTCTCATATAGAATTTGAATGAACAACATGTATAATCCCATTCAACTAGCAGCAGGTTATGCCGTCAAAGAGGAGCTACAAGATGAGCTTTTTGGCTGCAGCCAACCTACGTGACAAGGCGCATCCCAGATAGGAAATTGACAAAAACTATATGGATTACTACAGAAGCCACTTTCGTTCCTGGAATATGGACTAGGTATTTGCGGGTATATATGATATCATTATTCCTGAAATATCCCTAGTATGCCGGTTCAAGAAAACATGTATGTATATTATATATATATATATATGTATATGTATTGTGTATATATATATATATATATTTATATATATTGCAATTGGGCCACTTCCGATTCCTGCGTCCCGCACATTCAAGTTTTGTACACAGCAGGGACCTTGGAAAATAGCTTTGCGAATGACTCGCCAGGACGTTGCAATAGATTTTTCGAGAAATCAACATTTTTTAGGTTGCTGAATGTGAATGTAAATACTTAATTATCATACTATATATATATAGATACGATTGCCCACACAATTATATCATATACGTGTATAAATATGTATTACACATACATGCATAGAGAGATGGGGAGACATATACCGGAGACACAAACGATACCATGGTGATGAAGTGGTTTCTTTCCGTTTCTGCCAGCGCCGAGGTTGCAGGTCCCAAGTTTTCGTTTGCGGCTGCTGCAGCGAAACGACATGGTACCAGATGCTTGGCTTCAAGGGCCTCAGGACCCTAAAATGGAGGTACGTTAGTACCATAATATAAGGCCATATTGTTGGGGATATTCCTTGAAATTTAGCCCTTATGTATGGTAGGTACCTCCAATTTGGGTTCCTGAAATGGCCATTTGGTTACACGATGTGTACCCTATGGTAATTCAACTTAGCTATAGAAAATGACTATTTTTAATAGGCAATTTGCATAATAAATGATCTATAAATGGGCCATTTTGGGCAAACCTTGGTTTGGGGAAATGACCAGACATGGATATACACCGTGCAGGCGCGCGATTGGGTTGCCACCCCTAGGAAATCCATGTGCTTATGCAAAACAAACAGCAAATACCATGCAAAACTGCTTCTCCAGGATGTTATCCTGTTTTTTCATGTTATGTTATTTTTTGTTTGTGTTAATTATGTATTTTGCTGACATCGTTAAGTCTAGGTGTGGATATCTATATGGGATATATGGTGATCGTACTGCCAGACATGGTGGTTTCACCGAGACGAACAATGTTTGATAACCCGTCCAACTGGTGAAATGAAGTCCGTATAAGGACAGCAATCCCCTGATCATTTTTTGTGCAATCTTAGTCAAGTGACAGAACGGTGATAACCCAACCACCTACATGTAGATACGTTTTATTATTTTTTTTTATTATTATTACTATTATTATTATTGTATACGTATACATTGACGCGTTCATTCCATTATATCAATATTACATATATATATTATATATATATATATGTATTTTTTTTTTTTATAATACATGCGATATGAAACAATATGAGATAGGTCTACAGACATGGCTGCTGTGGCCGTTGCTGCGGCCGTTCAGAAAGGACAAGATGTCTTGGGAAGAGTTGGGAAAGCCTGAAGAATTACAGGCCGGGCCGTTCTTTCAGGGGCTGGAGATATCTCGAGATCGGATGGGCGTTTTCATTTTCAGATCGAATTATTTAACATGAACATTTGGTTAATGACAATCCACTATTATTTAATATACTGTCATAGCGGGTTCTTCAGAAAAAACCGCCACATGAAATCACAGAGATCCCTGGCTTACCCCTGCAACCCCCAACTTCAATGTTGCGATCGGAAGTGCCGAGCATCATCAACAGAAATGGTTGTTTTTTTGAAGGCCGCCAAACACAAAATTCAGAAAACAATATTAAATTGGGGGACGGGGGGACATGACCTCTGTGGTGTGGTACTTCATTGGATGGCTGTTTTTTGAAGAACCCGGTATAATGCGAAATAGTCAACTGACAGTATTGGTTATAGACTAGATATCCCATTTATTCATTTACGTTTTATGCTATGGTTATACCGTATATACCCCATAATTCATAGGGAACTTTAACTAACATGATTATACATATTTTTGTTCACTGTCATGTTCGTAAAGCAATAGTAAACCACCACCCCCCAGGACTTAGCAATAGTTGGGATGTAACCCCTACAACTATGGACAATACGCCATGTTCAGACAGACCCAAGTACCAAAGTATTTATATAGCATATACATATATACATATATACATACATTGTATATAGTTGGTTATATATATATATATATACATACCTATCATTCTAGATCCCAGATGATATCCTCCACTATTCACTCTACTGTTAGGAAAGCAATAGGATCGCAATAGGATCCACCATCCCCAAAGTACTTACCATGGGTGGGATTGGAACCATCAATCCATATGGGTGGTGAACATGGACCTTTGATAGGCAAGGGGCCGTTGCCCACCTGAAGCGACATGATGGTGCCATCAGAATTCTATCCTTGGCGAGCCACACATATCTTTGTTGAAGGCCATGCGAAACTTCTTTTACGAATGGTGCAATTCAGCAACATTGCGGGGTACGAAAGTGTTACACGAGTTCATAGTTTTGGTGATTTGCGTTTTCCTCGTTTATTTTTCTTCCGTACAAAACCCATATGGTCCATCTTGTTTTCTATGTGCTTAGACCATTGCGCCCCTAGTTAGATGATGTTAGATGGACCGTCCTTTGTTGAGTGTTGATCGTAACATGTCGTAAACGGGCTCTATCATGTTCTGACCCCTTCTAAAAAGGCTGAGCAATCGACAAAGTTATTGCGACTGCGAAGATGGTTTCACCAGTTTCTTCGCCTGCGTTCTTTCGCACTTCAGCTCCTTCCCTGAAGCTCTCCATATTTCCAGGTTTCCAGCGTTGCCAACCATTTCATAGAATTGGATGATGGGAAAATTTACAGGAAAGCCCTATATTTGATGGTAAAAACCATGGGTTTCCTGTAAATTTCCCCTTAAACCAATCCAGTGACCATTGCGTTTTGACTTGGCCTTTGGCCTTGCAATGCCGAGACGTCCCCCTTCAGGTGGACCCCTTCAGGTTAGACGGAGCTGTCGGTGAATCCGAAAACCGGATCGGACTGTTTCTCTGACGGTTGCTGCTTCATCCCCATGTGGTGTCTCGAAATAGGATACCAGGATACCCAAAATGAATCAAAATGATGGATGGTTTATCATGGTTTATCATCTTCCTAGATTGCGGACATGTTCGATTCTTTTGGGTGCCTCATGTCTTTTGTGAAACAAACTCGAAAATGATTGGGCATATATCCCAATTATATCCCCATGTTTTTCCACTGTCGATGATCATAGCGTTGGTTAGTTCAGACAAACCCAATTCTTGGCTGCTACAAACCCACATCTTAAAATGGGTCATCATGTTTGTTGCAATACTAGTTCTAGATATCCCAATCGAATTATTGTTAAATTATATAATATTATGTGTATATATATATCATTATATATCACATCCTGTTGACTGTATCCGTTAAGCGTCAGATATTATAATTGCTTGTATGTCCCATTATATCATATTATATCACGCATATTTGACTTGGTCCATGTTAGGCCTCCATCATTTCCGTCATTTCAAATCTAGACCTGAAGAAATTAGAGGAAGTCAAATCTCTCCCAGAACTGAAGAACATAACAGATTCCTGGAATCCCCTCAGATTTCGTGTTAAAAACATCTGCTTTCCGATTCCTAAAATCTCCAGCAGACGAGACTCCCATCCGAAAGAAGCCGCCTCGTTGCAGCTGGTGATTCTGCCCATTGGCAACGGCTCGGAAGAGAAGCTCTTGGAGGCGGCCGAACAAGGCCGAACAAGTCCAAAAATGGAGAGAAAAGCTGGAAATCTATGGACAAAATCATGGAAAATCATGAATATATACATGAGGTATCATCGAACTAAAAAAAATTCGGGAAACACAATTGTCTGATTTCTATTTTTTCAGGCGTGCTATATCACGCCATATCACGCCATTTATATATGGTAAAGCAATTTGCAGAACTCACCAGGGGTACTAACCAATTACGACCCCAAATTGCCTGATTTCACAAGTTGAGGCCTCTCAGTTACAAGTTGGTTCCTTAAAATTAAACCCATTGACTACAGTTGTATCCCCCTAATCAACCCTACGTCGTCACCTTAGCTATCACAAATCAATGAGATATGATGAGATATGCATATAAATCTCAAACAAACTCATTAAATCTCACTAAATTCCATTAAATCGCGATTTTTCTCGGTGAAACCCACCATTGCCTCCAGGTTGTTTCGGTTCAACCTGTCTCCAGGCGATGGCAAGCTGGTGAAGCAGCTCCTGGCAGAGCCTGCGGATCCCAACTGCCTGGACAAACAGACGCATAAGTCGCCCCTTTTGAAGGTGGGCCAATGGGCGATGGATTTTCACGATATCACTGAGATCTGGAGAAAGGATGGTTGATTGTTCTTTTGTTCAAAGGAGATACTTCACTTTTGTTCATTCTTCAATGTTGGAAGAACATTGTGATATGAAATGATTGATTTAAGTTTTGATAAGAAAAAACACTGTGATAGAACATTCATATCAAAAAAACATAAGTCAACCATTGTGATATCACTGAGAAAGGATGAAGAAAAAAGCCATGGTTGAAGAATGTTGAAGATACGCAATTGAAGTTGGTTATATACTAAATGTTTACTATCCATGGATATCCAATAGTATAATCAACTAAACATGGTTGATGTTATTTTCCATATATTGGGAATGATCATCCCAACTGACTCATATTTTTCAGAGGGTAGGTATACCACCAACCAGATATAATTTAGTTGATTATACTATTGGATTATGATGATTAATTATGACTTGGTTGGGACTTCTAATAGCTAATTTACTGAGGATATGAGGATAGCCGCTGACAGCCCACAGGATTGGGAAAGCGTTTTCAACCAACTAGCAATGGCTCACATGGAGGGTTTGTTGGGTTGCACGGTAGAAAATCCCACACCCCCATTCTATGGTCCCAATGATGTGAAAATTCCTACTAAACCTAATGTGTAGTGTTGTTAAAACAATCATAAACCATCCCCAACTTTACAATAAATGGGCGGTACAAACCATCAAAAATGGGGGCAGTTAGTGTTTTAACCACATTACAACAAATTGTAAGATATGTACAACAAACAAAACTGAGTGAATTGAGGTTTAGGGTTACAAAATGACGGAGTTTTGTAATAGACTCTTCAGGCACGTGGGGTTGTAGCCAAGCCTGACCGATCCATCCACATGATAGTTGCGGATTGAAGGAACTGCTCCAAAAGGCGGTAAAATGATAGTACTATTCCAAAATGATTTCCAAAATAATGATAGAACAATCCGACATTTAATATTGTTCAATCATGTATAATCCGGAAATCACATATATGATTAGGAAGATGTTGGATAAATTAGGATATATATATATATTCAGGTAAAACAGTCATAATTAATTATGTTCAATCTGAGACTTTGCCCAGATAGATCTTTGTTTGGATTGGGTATCATCAGAGCTCAGCCAGACCAGTTAAGGAAAAGGACCTCTGGTTCGCAAACTGGAAAATCACCATTTTTAATGGAAAAAAAAAAACATGTTGTTTTTCTCATCGAACTTTTCATGGGCAATGGCTTTCATAGCTATGTTGAATAACCAGAGGGTATCTAAACACTTTTAAGGAATGGATTTGGATTAAGAGCGATTCTAATCATTCAAGAAAGGATATATGATGATACATGGTCCGTGAATGTGCTAATGTTTGGGCTATGCCAATGGCGTTGCTTCAGAGGACCCGCTCTTTCATTTAGATCAAAAATCCCGAGTCTTTACCTCACTTCAACCGACTGAACATATTGATCCGTAAAGAAATTGTGTTGGTATGAAAATAGACTGCCCTCATTCCATCCACTGGTAATATTTCAAGAATTTTGCCATGTTTTACCGTTACCCATTTAAACTGCTATAGACTGTACAATATTCCCCATGTTCAGAGACACAAAAAAATGCAGTTGATCATTCTAGCGACGGCATTTTCCCAGATAGCTTGAAAACTCGGTTTTCCAGATGGTGAAATATTATGATTTGTCCAGATGCTCAAATTGTTCCCACGAATTCCCAGTGACGTTTCCCAGAATCTTTTTTAGAATCTATATTTTTGGATGTTTGATGCGTTTGTTTTCCAAATTAATCTCATCAATGATGTACCTTTCGGAATCACATTTGTTAGTTGAAAATATCCGGATCCCATGACTTAAAAAATGCCCTCACCCCAATGTGGCGAGCTGGAAATCCGGGATTTGTTCATCGAACGAACTGGTGGATTTTCGCTCGCGATTATGGAGCCATTAGGGGATTTATCCCATAGTAACATTAGCATTAGGGGATATGAATCGATTTATTACTATATATGTGTTTTTTTGGTAGTGCGGTAGTCCATGTAATTAACAATATCTCCGATATGTTCTCGGGTACGTTCTCGGATAATATATAGTCAAAAATTGTCCAGGTCCCATTAATTAAAACCTAATATGTGATCCATCAGATCAAATATGCGCTGTTGAAAACCGGATGAAAAAAGTTGCTCCCAGTGTAATTCCAGCCGTTTATCTTCCTAAATTGATTCATGACATGGGTTTGTCTGAAATTTAGGTGCCCCTAATCCCATTATGATCCCATGAATATCATCATGAAAAACCACTATTATACTATCATTGTACCATCATTATACCATCATTATACCATCATTATACCATCATTATACCATCATTATACCATCATTCATTGTACCTTACTTCTAATCCCATTATTTTACCCTCATTATACCTTTCTTAACGCCAACTTTTCCTCATGTCCAGGCCAGTGCTCAGGGCCACCTGAAGGTGGTGAAACTGCTGATCAAGGCAGATGTCGGCTGCATGCCAGTGTCACATCATGGGAGAGAACGTGTGTTTTTGTTTTTTATTTTTTGCCTTGGGATATGATATTATAAATATTTATATATATATATATATAATTAAATTGAATTAAATTCTACTATATTATTTATTATATTGTATATTATACTATATATTATGTTATATATAGTATTATATGTTATATCATATTAATATTAATATTAATATTAATATTATGTTATATTATATTATATTATATTATATTATATTATTGTATATAATTATATATATATGCAAAATTGGATATAATGGGGTGTATACATATATATATATACATATATATATATATATAGAGAGAGAGAGAGGGAGACTCTAATGGAATATAATGGTGTGTGTATATATATAAATATACTGTAACGGAATATAATGGAAAGTAATTGGGTACAATGGGGTTTACATATATACACAAATATTGATTTAATGCAATGTCATTGCGGATATTATTGCATATCAGGTGATATGTAAGCAACAATACATCTGTATTTGCTGAGTTGGTAATTACTTATTGCCCCATTCCCGAAGCCACCAGACATGTGAAAAGCTTCACCGTTCGTGAAAAACGGGTCTATATGTGTTGGTTTAGGAGCACAGAATTAACCATATGCTGCCGTTTAGTTTCAGATGTTTGTCCGTAGCTGTCGGATTTGTTTGCCAGTTTAATGCCTTTCCATCAAATCCTGATATCCTCTGGTAAATGAACATAGCTATGAAATATAATATCACCATTTGTTGCAGGTAAATCATCTATAAATGGCCCATGGCTACCATAAGCGATGTAACAAACTACCGTTCTGGTTGTTGCTCATGTTGGCACCCGTCAAGTCATCACGGACCCCCCCAAAGATCTATTACTTCCTGGTCGATGCAGCGGTGGCCAAATATTCCTTCGGTTGCTGATCATATGACCAGAGTTATTATTGGATTAGAATCTGCGGTTGAAATGTTGGCATCAACCAGTTAGCTAAAGAAGCATACATATTTTGATGAGTGTTGGAGCTTGAAGCCCCACGTGTGTTAAATTGCATGTCCACAAGTGTCGGAAATTGCTTCCCTGGAGCGCCATTCGAGAAATGTTTGCCAGGGACGTTGACAGGCAACCGCAGTTATAGATGCAAAAACCCAAAGGTTCTTGTGATATTTTCTATGAAATCAAGTCAGCGAAATACACCACAACAATAATTGATCAGAATCACAATCTGCGTAGAAAGTTTGACCCACCTCTACACTACCCTCACCCTCTAGTAAGCAGGTATGGCAATGGAAATGTATCTTGGGGAATTCTAAGCCATGTTGCAGTTACCAGATTGATTTCCCCGAAGTCCCCAAAAAAATCAAGCGAGTGAATCCAACATGGACTCCCCCAAACAAGAGAAACAATCTCCCAACAAGTTGGTTTCCCCCCAGTTATGTTCTGGTTGGTGGTTTGGAACATGTTTTTTAATGAATTTCCATATATTGGGAATGTCATCATCCCAATTGACTTTCATATTTTTCAGAGGGGTTGAAACGACCAACCAGTGTTGGTTTCGAAAAAATTGCCTGATAACAGGGACAAATCGACCTTTTCACCCAACTTCGTGACCTTCGCAGACCTTCGCTATCGCCGTGAGGCCCAGGCCAGCCTGGATCTAAGGGACGGCCGCCTTGAGACTCCCCTGATGGCTGCCTGCAGCCACGGGCATTTGGAGGTGACGAGCTAAGACCTGGGATACCTGGGATCTGGAGCCCTGGCTGGCACCATGCTGAGCTAAGTTAGACATCCCCAACTGGATGGGGTATTGGTACTCTAATCTCCTTTATTTTTTTTATGCTATAAATGGAACATCAGCGGCCAGCAAGAGATTATTTTGGTTGTGGACTATCCATTGACCATGTAACTGTTGGTTTTATGGTATATGGTCATATAGATATCATGATATATACATATATGATATATACACTTAGTTGGATGGCGTCTCTAAACGGATATCTGGGCGGATGCCACCTTGGGGGAATTGTTACCTAGACTGGTGTGAAGGGTTTGGAGAATGTTTTTATGTACATAAACCCATCAACAAAAGTGATTTAAACACCAAATGTGTGTTGATATAACATGCTATAACTATCAACATGTCGCCAACCCAACGCGATAAACCTCCAACGGTGTTTTTTTGTTCCACTTATCTCTGATACATGATGCAAATTTGCGGATGGTTTAGTATGGAGTTTCGCACATTCAACTTTGTTTTGGTGAAGGATTTGGTATGATATTTTCCGCTTAGCCATTCCAGATGACCCAAATGCTGAAGACGAATTTGTGTCAGAAACCCAGCTGAAAATGGGACTTCCCAGTTCATTTCCTAAGAAATGAACTTGAAAACATGGATTTCCCAGCAAAAAAACAACATGGATTTTCCAAGTTATCTGGATCCATGTTTTGGGGTAGATCAACCCATAGAAAACGAAGCGGCCGATTCAACATCCATGAAAACAGCTATTGGTTGAAAAAACTCCAATAGCTATTTGGTAAAAATGATACTTCTACAGGTTGTAAGTATCATAAACCATGTAGTTATTGGAGTTATTTGCACTAACTTAGCTGTCGTTTGGCGGCCACACTTTGTAAACATTGTGTGGGTTGTAGTGGCCCCACATCATGCTAGGTTTGTCCTTTATTCGCGATTGCCGAAATTTTGCATGTTTGACTGGAATACAATTTCAACAAATGTGGAAAGTACCCTCTAACAATCAAACGGGTCACTGGAACACCCTTGTCATTCAATGTCATTTGATGTCATTTGTACAGGAGGAGCCCCCAAAACGATACAAAATTTGTCTTACTTCACCAGGCCAATGATTAGATTCATGACCGGATATACCGAACTAGCTAGATGGGACTGCATAAACCAACAGACACAACTGGGGGGCCTTCCTGTGGGTCCTGATTGGTCTTGAATGGAGAAGCCCTGTCAGACGTGCCTCGCAACTAACTTTAACATACTTTAATATACTTTAATTGCAATCATTTGGAGATCTAAGAACTTCATTAATAATTACCAGTTTTTAGGCATTTAAGAATTTGATTAAGATCAGGAAGTTTAGCATGATAACCTGTGAATTGTCGGTCGTTTCCCGCGAGGTGGCCCAGTGCTTGCTTTCTGCAGGCTGCAAGAAGGATGAGACGGATGAGTGGCTGGGATGAAGGGTCCTGTGTCCTGGGAGTACCCATTACAAACCCACTTTGGGGTACCACATTTTCAGGAACCTCCATGTTTTTAGATGGTGATATTGGGCAACAGGATCCAAGGCAATGGAAACTCCACGAGATTTCCGGCTGAAAATTACAGCGTAAAATGAGGGGAATTGAGGATGAGGCAGCATTAAATCCCCAGCAGGGACCACAGATTTTGGTATATGTTTGGTATTAACCATCTAATTATTGGGGTACCCAATTGACATATATATTCATGTGAATATTAGGGTAAACTACCTTCCGGTAATTCAACATTGCTATGAAAAAGGGATGAACATTGCCCATTTATGGATGGTTTATCTCTTATTAGACAGTATGAACACAAGGTGGCTTTCCTAGCTATGTTAAGTTACCAGAAGGTATCCCGAAATGGTGGAACTTTTGGTTGGTGAAATATTGTAAATCATCCGGATACTTGATCTGAATAAAATGAAATGGGAGGTGAACACGTAAATCTTAGGTTCGGGGTTCAACATGGGTGCAGTTAAAGGCTGTGAAGTTGAAGAGCATAAATGATCGAGATACTGATATTAGCAGGTTAGTAACCATGTTTTTTTGCTGTGCAGTGAACAATTGGAACATCCAGAAATGTCGTGACATAGAATCACCATGGTATTTGTGGCATTGTGACTTTCTGAGCGGCAGTGTTTAGTGTTCAGGTGACCCTTGATTGCAGGCATCTGGGTCAACTCAGCTATGTGGGCCCGGGCCAACTTGTAATTCTCAGGTTTAGATATGATGTAAGATGTATGAAATGATGGTACCCCAAAAGCCCATATGAAATGGCTAAATTTTACAGGTCTACACTATATCCATCAAAAAAGACCCATCAATAAAGTTGGCTTTCCATTCAATCCATCCATGCCAGGAAACTTAGGATCTTGCCAGGGTGGTCCCCTTGCAGCCAGCTACCCGAGGCATGGCCGGACGGCTTTGATGATGGCATGCACCGCAGGACATTTGCAGGCAAAGTCGGCAAGACTTGCAGATGTATAAATGGTGTGTGTGTGTGTGTAACTTTAGATTTATGTGTGCCTATATAATTCTATATATATATAGATACACATGTCCCAGCCACACTGATAATATGCATATACGTAATTATACGTATTATATATATGTGTGTGTATATGTATGTATATATATATACACATGTATATTATATGTATATGGATGTTATCCATATACATATACATATATATATATATTATACATATTTATATTATATACATATATATTATATACATATATATATTATATATATATTATATATACATATATATATATATATATTATATACATATATATATCATAAAAAAAAAAGGTTTATATATATATATAGAGATACATACGTATATATGTACATCATATATATATATATATATATATATTTGTTATATATATATATGTACGTGTTTATAAATTATATATTTAATATATAAGGATATTATACATATACACATGTATATCATATATATATACACACGTATATGTATGCTATATGTATATATATAGTATGTATATGTATAAATTTATGTGCATATGTATATATATATATATATTATGTACAGTAATGTATTTAGGTGTATAACATATACTACTGTACATAGATCATGTATGTACCGTCTTGACAGATTGCATTTCACATATCCAACGGTTGTGGCTGCACAGGTTCTTTCATCTGGTAGTCAACTGTTTCCAAACAGGGTGAAATCACTGTCTTTGGCTGGTTGAATGTTGATGTTTGTCACTTTAAAAAACTATTTTAAATGCTTGGATTAGGCTATGGTTGCTTGTTTAGATATATGTAATATGTTGCTCCAAGTGTGTCCGCTGATCCTAAGTGTGTTACCAACTATTTGTTGGACCAGTTAATTGGTTTGTTTCTCAGACAATCTTAGAAGAATGTCTTTTGCAAGTTCTTCAAATGGATTTTATCTGTCAATGGGGTATAACTGTCACTATGTTTCGAAAACTGGTGATAAACCATGGAATGTTGGGGCTTTATCCACACTGCCCCCGGCTGAGAAGACAGTGCCAGGTGGTTCGCCTTCTTTGTGAAGAAGGAAGTGACAAAGAGCCCTGGACGTTGGAAGTTGCGGCCCCCTATGTGCCATGTGAAAGAACATGTGTATTTTAACCACAATTGCCCGCCGCACGCCGCAGCCAGAAGCCCACGTCCCTCACGTCCCCAACGTCCCCAATGTCCCCGACGTCCCTGACGTCCCTGACCTCACGTCCCTAACGTCCCCATGCAACGTCCTCCACGTCCCTCACGTCCCTGCATGGTCTGATGTCCCTGACGTCCCCGACGTCCCTGCACGTCCAGTCCCTCACGTCCCCAACGTCCCCAACGTATTTTAACATGCATAATATTTATGTTTCACATATACATATTATACATATCACACATATTATATATATATATATATACATACCATACAATCTATAGTATACATGATAAATTGTGTGATATTCAATATAGTGTATATTTTTGTGGTATTTATTTTGATGTATATATACATATATATATTAGATATATTAAAATTGTTTATTTAATATATATATATATATATATTTGCTTAATATATATTATTAGATATATAATATTATATATATATTATTTAGATATTATCAAAAATTATTATTGTATATGTTACATTTTTTTATTCATTATAACACATGCAGAGATATTTTATTTTATATCATACATATATATATATATATACATGTTTTTTTAAAGAAAAAGAGCATTTTATTCATTGCATAGTTTATGTATGTATTATATTACATTTATTTTATGGTGTATATATATATATTCTATATCATGTGTGTTGTATTGTGTATTTGTTTGATTTGCTATATAATAGATATTTTATTTGTTGTTAATATATATATATTCTACATCATATGTATTTGATTTTGAATTTATGTTTGTCATATACACAGTTATATAGTTATATTTTTGGAAACGTAATCTTGCCATATATATATATCCAAATATTTATACTTGGATATTTGCAATCATATGTCATTATACTCTAAGGGGAAGGGGTTTCCCCATGGGGGTCTGGGTGCCTTGTTGTTGACACCTCGAAGGTGTTGTAGTGGTGGTTGATGTGACCTGCACACAAACCCAAACATTATTCCATATGTATATATATATATATATACATGTCTCATGGTTGAACCCAATTTTGTGATGGTAAACTTAGTAAAACCACCATCTCTGATGGTTGGCCACCCCAGTTCGAAGCTGATGTAAAACCCCATTGGATCTTCTACCTTGCACAAACCCAACAGTTCTATTGAACTAAACCAGCTGAGCTAAGTAAATCCCATAAAAATCCCTATGAAATCTCCATTTTTCTTGGAAAAACCAACATAAATCCCATAAAATGCCATAAAATCCCATAAATCCAACATATCAAAGCGTTTCGGGTTCACCAAGACGGCCCCGGCCATCCCCAGGATGCCGTGGACGCCAACGGGCGTACAGCGCTCCACTGTGCAGTGACGCATGCGTGGGATCAGGTGGTTCAGTACCTGCTGGAGCAGCGGGTGGACAAGGAGAATTTTGGGGGATCATGTGCCGCAACGTGCCCCCGTGTTGGGCATGGGAAAATCTCGGGAAAATGGTGATTTAATTCCGAAATTCAGGGATTCCAAGGGCTAGACACCATAGGAAAAAGTGTGTTTTGACTAAAACCAACAAATATTGTTTTTACTTTTACATGCATATATAATATAGTTTATTTGTGATGGCTATGTAACTTGGTTAACTAGGGTTTGTGGTAATTCATAACTATATATTATTCATGCAGTGTATAAACCAGCTCTTTACCTGGGACCCCACCTTGCACAAATGAACCGCTAAAAATACCATAGTTAATTGGTTGCAGGTTTTGTACTACCTATAACTATAGAGTTTCTTGGGAATTACCTTCTGGCCATGATGACCCATAGCCATACCGGGATACCGTACTGAACACAGCAGAAAATCACGGGGATGGGGAAAATGGGGAAAATCACCGCCCAAATGGTGATCCTTTTTGGGGTATTCTGATCATGGGGAGCCAGCATGTGGCTTTACGGCTACAACCAGGTCTCTTATGGTTCATATCTGAGGTGAGTAGGGTGGCTCCCAACCATCCACATCCGAGAATCCAATCCATCAGGATCGTGTCACATGGATGTTGTTTGGAGCTTCGTAAAGCGTGGCGATGTTTCAGATATCTTATGTAATTTTTCAGAGAAGCAATTCAAATAATTCAAGATTTCTAAGATCACCACTTTTAATGGGTAGATCATCTATAAACAGGCCATGGCGTTCATAGCTAACCAACTACCGGAGGGATCCTGTGTTCATCAAGGGAAGACGATCCCAGATGATTTCACCATCTATTTTTACGGCCTGGGATGTGTATATGCTGGTTGGTGGATTCAAACATGAATTTTATTTTCCATCATATATGGGAATGTCATCATCCCATTGACGAACTCATATTTTTCAGAGGGGTTGTTTTCAACACCAACCAGATATTTCTAGATGATTTACCCACAATCACCATCATTTACCATTAACCATCATTAACCATCCATGGCAACCCTCCAGATGGTAGGTCAACCACCAACCAGTAACTGTCAAATGATCCATGCGAACCTGGCTGAATTTGTCAAGGGATGACTCCACATATAAAATGGGTACCCCACATATCATTAACCATTAACCAAATATTACTGTTTGATTTGGAGTGTTTTTCTCCATCGTGGCCACGGCGTCCAGGACGTTTTGGACCACCAGGGACGCTCGTGTCTGCACGAGGCGGTGATTTCTCCGAGGACCTTTGGAGCGGTGCCTCGAACACAGTGGGGTTGGCCTCTGCCGATTTTTCATGGGATTTCATGATGATTTCATGATGATTTAGTGATGACTAATATATATATATATATATATTATATTATATATATATGTAATATTTGTAATTATATATATATGTAATATATAATTATATATTTATATATATGTAATGTATATAATTATATATATATATATGTAATGTATATAATTATATATATATATATATATGTATAATAAAATATAATATAATATAATATAATATATTATTTATAATATATAATATATAATATAATATAAGATAATATATTATATATAATATATAATATATAATATATAATATAATATAATATAATTTAATATATATATATATATACATACATACCTTCTGGAATTCCGGTACGGTAATGTCTGTTACACTTTGCGAAGTGGACAATTTTGCCGTGTTTCAACACGGCAAGTCATCGTGAAATTACCTGGGCTCGGCCACTTCACTAGGATTTCGGACATCAACTGGGAAGGAGGAAGCTACAAACATGGGGGGGGGTGCCAGCTTGTATAATTATAATTAGATGAGTGGTAGAAATCAACTTATAACTAGGGGGGCCACATTGCCAGCTATTTTTTTTTTTTTGGGGGGGGGGGCGAAGCATTTTTCGAAAAGCACGTGTTTGTGGGAACCAAATATTGGGGTCAATTATGAATTATGAGTTCTCCTGGTTCCTAAGTACTTGAGGATTTTCGCTTGATCAGATTGCCAGAGTGAGGTTCGTGGACAAGCCCAACTATCTTAAGCCATTTTAAGGCATATGCTTGCCATCACTGGTTGGATTGGTTGTTTATATCATATGTTTCATGTCTTTGTGATACCCTTGGGCCGATGATGTCAATGATGTCATTGGCCACCGGTACCCTCTGGTACCCAGCGGCCGATCGCAGATGATCCTAACGGCAAGACTAGCCAAAGGTGTGAAGTTTGATGAAAGGTTGACAAGGAGTTGAACTATACGCACTGTCCCCTCATTTGTTTATCTATTCTCTATATTTATATATGTATTTACTCTTTATTTATGTATTATTGACTTATTTTGTTCATTGGTTTAGGCCTTGTGACACTACATCTTGTATAGGTCCAGACAGACTATCTCCCAAAAGGGTATGTGAACATCACGATCGAGACTATTACTATTCTGGCAATATTATTTGGATGCGAAATAAGAGGTGTACATGTATGTAATACATATATATATATACATACTCCATGATTCTTAGCGCGTACCCACATGATTCCTACTTAGTTCTTCCATGATTGCTGGTAATGTACATGTGCAAATATACATTGAAAAAAATCTGAGTAGGTCTAAATGGTCGTGCTACATTTTTTGTCAGGTCCGCTGTTTGGTGGATGCTGGGGTGGATAAACACCGCGCTGATGCGGAAGGCTCATGTTGACCATGGGTTTGGGAGGTATTTTCCAGGGGGAAATCTACGGGAAACTACGTGATGTTATATGATTCTACCAGCTAGACTTGGGGATCTAGAATCATTTTCTAAACATGTTGTTTGGCATGAATACTCTGCAGAATTGCAAAACACTCTGATTTATATAAACACACTACGAGATTACGATGTGGCAGGGATTGGTATTCCACCCTGGCGGCTGGTATGTAGCCCTTGTGGTACCCCGAAGTGTTCAGAACACTTTGATTGAACGTGTTTGCGCTGCGGTGGAATTGCTTTTGTTCGATGGTATCCATAGATAATTACTGTAGACTGTAATGATGGAACCAAGGAATTTCGGAAGATACACGGATCATTGATGTGTAATGATGTGTATATTATATATACAGAATCATGATGCTCAAGCTATTGGCGGGCCCATGGCGGGCCCATGGCCCATGTCCCCAAGTCCCGGTAGATAAGATATATGATCAATGCCATAAACCCTGGTAAACCCTGGCAAAGCCTGGTAGATATATGATAAACCCTGGATGATATCCTGTTTAGCGGGAAACCCAATGCAATAAACTCAATAAACCATCTAGGGATGGTTTTTAGTTAGCACCCATAACAATCCGTAACAATGGTAAGCCATTGATGGTAAGTCGCAGGGTGAATTCCCTCATCGATGAGGTGTTCATCCCAAAGTGACTGGCTGGTTAAATCCTTTAATCTTCGTGTTTTGCTCATGGAAAACAACAGCCAAGCAGCTTAAGAGATGAAAAAACAAAAATTCGTGGACTGGTCAGACTCCGGTCAGACTGACCATTTTCCTTAATGGTTTACACTTGGAGCAAACCACAAAAACGCAAACGTCACGGACCGTGACGGTGGCTTTTTCGACAGGGCGTACTCCGCTCTACGAGGCGGCGTGTCACGGCCATAAGACGCTCGGCACCTCCATAGGCCTTGGGAAAAATTGTGTTTTTTATGGCCACAAAATGAGGATTTAGTTTACATAATAGGATTCATATATGGATTTACAACATTTTATGACTGCTAAGTTGACGCACATAACTTGGGTGGAATGATGGAAATTGGATTGGAGTATTTCAGGTTGGTGAATTATTACACATTTTTACTATAATATGGATTTTGTATGGACATGGTTTTGTCTCAAGATGTGGGATAGACTTAAAATGCTCTTTTGATGATGTTTGAATGGGAATCTGATGCGCCAGTGGATTTGGGGTCTACTCGTTTGCAGCACACCCACATGCAAGATAAATATCATGTTTACAACTTGAGTTACAACATAAAAGTTTGCCAAATTGGATTTTGATGTTCCAGATATTTACAGAAGGGTCATCGTCTAAAAACACAGTTGATTCATGTATTCAGATTGCCAATTTTTCCCCAGATGTTGACAAGGCCTTTTTTGACTCCAGACCCGAATGAGGGAGAATCTATTTGTCACTGTGGTTGCCTATGAGTTGCGATATGTATGAGCAGCTGTGCGGATGAGAGACTCTTAAGAATTTTAGCTTAGCAAGCGTTTGTTGCACTTTGCTTAAAGCTAGGTGCTCTGGCTGATATCGAAGGGATCATGGAAAGCCAGCATGGTTAACCTTAGTTAGTCAGAGAATAATTTACACATCAACCAAAAATCCAGGGCTGTGATTTGTCACTGATACCAATAGTAATTGGACTGGGCAATCGCAGGGCAGACATGTCCAAAAATGAGGATGTCAAGGACTGTTTTCAATCTGGTGGTTGATTTTCTTCCATCCCACTTGATCCGACAGATTGACAACAGTTCTTGATGTAGATATAGTTGACCTATCGTTTGGCGAGCGTGAACCTCTCTTTTTACATTGCATGCAGTATATAAACAACATGCAACGGGTCAGATTGTGTTTTTGCATCCATCGAGAACATGTAACTTTCAACTTGCTCCCATGACCCATTTTCACCTGCGTCTCGGTGCGAGGCAAGTGGTTGCTTATTTGATTCAGCATGGTGCCGATGTAGACGCGGCCGATGCAAATGGGAAGACCTCCTTGTACATAGCTTGTCAGTGACTTGGCATAAAAGCGCAGACAAGAACTTACAGTACCCTTCGGTGGCATTAAACATGGTGGGTCGCTAGGAAAACCCCGAACTAAATGATGGGCGATTTTCCATTGCCGTGTTTGATTGCCGGAGGGTACGCAATTCTCAGCCTTTTATTGGGTCATTATGGGCTCACAAGACAAGATCAGGCTTGATTCAGGCTTGAAAGTTGGACAATTGCAGGTCACTTTTCAATAACTTAGTAGCTCTATTGTTTAATAATTGTTAGGAATTTATCTTGCTTATATCATTCTCATGGCCCTGTTTTGGCCTGAAAGACTTGCTCTCCTGGGACGAATTGGCTGAAAGTTACATTATTAATAATTATTTATTTTGTCAGCATATATGATATAGTACTATATAGTATATATTAATATAGGGAATATATAATATGTAACTTTATAAACTTTATACTTTATATATTATATTACTGATCGATGAACAATTAGGGAATCTATGTCTTATTGGTTCTTGGCTTCCTTGATGACCTAATTCCAAGTCATATTTTGATGGAAAGATCGTGTTTTGTTTTATTGTACAGCTTCTTCATTTCGATTTTGCCACTATTGTCGGATTGGATTGGAAACACCAACGCGTCAAGTTTGAGTGTAGCCTTATGTAGTACATTTCTCTTTATTCAGACCAGGTTGCTACTGCCTAAATACCAATTTCTTCTGACATGTTTATTGCCATCAAGCATTTTGAAGGCACATTTCAGTATTCCTCGAACATATTGCAGGAAAATTATGATAGCCGCACATTCTTGAGAAAACTTCGATACGTTAGTTTAGTACTACAGTAACTAGTTGCTTTCAGTAAATGATGAATAATGATGATATATCAACCTAATCAGATAATCAAATAATATTTTGGGACAGGCGTCTTGGAACGGCCATGACATCACTATTCTCAAGTTCCTGTATTCCCATTTATATACCTATTGTCTATTGTTTTGTGTTCCATCCTACAAAGTGGGCCTCCCAAGTCACAAGTTGGTTTAAAAACCCACCTAACTGTAGATCTAACCATAGATCCAACCGTTATTGTAGTCATTTTTCACAATCTTAATCCCATAGGATCCATGTATGGTATATATGCTAACATTTGGGGTATATTGATGGTAAATGTTACCATATATAGCATACATGGATCCTATGGGAATCCAGCTTACCTATCATAAATCAACTATTCGTTCTCCGGCCGTTAGATCCCAGTTGTCAGCATGTCACCTGCTGGCCAGGATGGGAAGTCTGGCGGTCTGTCGGGCCTTGTTGGATGCGGGCGCCAACGTAGAGATGGCTGATAGAGATGGGTGTCTTTCTCTGAAGACTTACCCTCTGGTTATGTCAAAATAGCTATTGAAAATGGCCATTTATAGTGAATTTACCCATTAAAAATTGTGATTTTCCATAGTTATGTTGGTTTGCCAGAGGGTATGGCTTTCTCTGAAAACTTAGAGGAAAAGATGGGAAAGTACCCTCAATCCACAGGCTAAAAATCACCTACTTTGAGACCCTTGGTCTTAAATGGCTGAAAATGTGGATAATCCTCATGTTCAGACGAACCCCAGTTGGGGTGTCTATCTGGGGGGTGCAGTTAGGGCTGGATTTTTCCCCAACAGTTCCAGGTTTCCATGACTTTTTGGAGAAAATTCCTAAGATTTTCCCATGATTTCACCCTGATTTTTCCACGTGACTCGCGCTGGCTTAGGTGGAGCCCCATGCACGTTGCCAGTTGGTACGGTCACCTCCCGGTGGTGAGACTTTTGTGTCAGGTGCGATGGAGGGTTCGCATCAAACACGGGGCTGGGCCCCGGTGGAACCTTTGCTGATCTGTATATCTGATGTATGTATGTATGTGTGTGTGTAATTATATATATACATACATAATATGATTAAATATATCTACATATAAGTGTGTAGCCTAGTGATGTGAAGTAATGTGTAGTGATATATGATGATACGTGTGTATTATTGCGTGTGTACGATCATGTTGTCATATGTGTATGTATGTATATATATATAATACATACAGATGTTCACCCAATGTGTTGGCGGAATGTTCACAAGGCGCACGCGTTTCTATAGATACCGGATACCATACCTATGATAAAGGAAACATAGCATATGATTTCAAAGTGAGGGGATCGACTCCAATGCATTGATTATTAAGATATGCCATGGGTGTCTTGGGGGTACCACATCCATCGGCCCAGTTTCGGAGATCACATGCCTCTAAGCACTTGGTCAGGAACGCTTTCATGGACAAACAAGCATCTCTAGACTGTAGATGGTTACCCATGTGTAAGTAATATGTACATATACTAGCATGCAAACTATGCTTTATCATCATTATTATCATCATCAATAATGATAGTGAAATATACATACTGATCATACTGCTGCTGCTGCTGCTGCTGCTACTGCTGCTGCTACTACTACTACTGCTACTACTACTCCTCCTCCTCTTACTACTCATTCTCCTACTCCTACCAGTATGATACTGACAATGAAACTGATAATGATAATGAACAAACAAGAACATGATAACAATCAAAACAATAATGATACTGAAGATAATGATGATAGATTTTAACGATAATAATTATCATGGTGGCAATGAAACTCATGATGATGATGGTGATGATGATGATGATGATGAAGATGATAATGATAATCATGATAATGATAATGATTATGATGCTGATGATGATAGTAGTGATAATAATTTTGATAGTGCTAATACTGATGATGTTGATTATGATGGCACCAATAATGATAATAGTGAATATGGTACTGATGATGGTGATGGTGACCACGATGATCATGATGATAATCTTAATGATGCTACTGACGATGATGATGATGATGATGATGATGATGATGATGGTGATAATGATAATCATGATGATCATTATCATGGTGATGATTATGATGTTTATGATGATGATAGTGATGATAACCGTGACGGTAATAACAATGATTATGATTCTGATGATGATAGTGATTTTAGTGATTACGATAATGCTAACACTGATGATGATGATGATGATGATGTTGGTGATGATGTTGGTGGTGATGATGATGGTGAAAAATGTTAATGATGATCATGAGGTTAAGAATGATCATAGCCAACGGCATCGTTTGTTTGTTATCACAAGAAGTCCTGTGCATCACCTGCTCCGTCCTGCCAGGTGTACCTGAGAGATGTCTGTGATCAGCAAGGAGTGCACCTTTCTGGTTCTGCAGGGGGCTATGTGAGCCATATGGAGGTTTCCTTAAATGGGGGGGTACCCCAAAATGGATGGTTTATAATGGAAAATCCTCCTAATAGATGATTTTTTGGGTACCCCTATTTTAGGAGCCCCCCATATGTTTTTTTATAACCCCTAGGTATGGGGACACAATGGTAATATAATGAGGATATAATGGGAATAGAACATATGAGCCATTAAATTGTTCAATATGCTTCTGCATTAGGAGACTATACCTCCGCAATGGGAACATACTGGACGATCATTTGGGGATATGTAACGGGAATGTAATGGGAACACCCTGGTTGATTGGTTACCTTGTTGGGACTTGTACTGCAAATTTAATGTCTGGGGACTATGATAACCCATAGGATTGGGAACCGTCTTCAGCCAACTAGTATTTAATGATATGGGATAGGTGTATTTTTAATGGATCATGTTTGTTTCAACATGTTGACATAAGAAGCTGTGGGGGGGGTTAGAAGAAGATATTATATATATATATATTATATATATTTACATATATATTACATATCTATTATATACATATCTATTACATATTTTTCGTATCATATAATCACATATAATCACTGTACTTATATCACTGGATATTGGGGGGTTCTTGACATGGGGGATCCCCAAGTCACAGTGGGTTTCAATACTAAAGTTGTCTGATTTTGGATGAATTGGGGAAACCCCAGCACACTGTAGTTCACATCAAAATTACTGGATTTATGGATGGTAATCCCGCCAGTTTTGGTTGCCATTGGTTTTGACCCATATCCATGTCACGTTTGTGTTTTGAGAACAGACATAAGCTCATACACACACATATGTATATATATATATATATGTATATATATATATATGTATATATGTATATATATATATATATATATATATATATATATATATATATATATATATATATATATATATATATATATATATATATTTATATATATATATATATC
>Ga0126342_10000549_pt1 | contig 42252 bp, 39 predicted proteins | sample Cyp1metagenome_FD_92528 | JGI IMG/M metagenome (GOLD analysis project Ga0126342, IMG submission 92528) | Coral microbial communities from Lord Howe Island, Old Settlement Bay, Australia - Cyphastrea 1 metagenome | ecosystem: Host-associated > Invertebrates > Cnidaria > Coral ...
AAGTGGGGCCCCCTAGATAGCTAAGTTGGTTTATAACTCCAATAACTATGGTTTATGGTACCTATAACTATAGTTAATGGGGTTTATAAACCATCTTATAACTGGGGGGCCCCACATTGTATGGCCACCAACTCCAAGATCAGAAGTTCAATGTCACCTTGTGCCGTCAGCTGGTTCAAGAATAAGTTTTAGAATGCAACAAACATGCCAAACATTGGTGCGGGCCCAACACTTCTGACCGTTAGCTTGGCAACTTTCAACATGGCCCGGGCATTCTCTTTTAGCATTCGGATGTTCATGTAGGTTTTGGATAAACAAACCCTTGATACTTCTGTTATCTTCTGCTTGACTAAGGCAAGGAGTTGCAGTAGCATCAAAAAGTGTTTTCATTTGCTTCTGAAATGGTATATACCCCGCATTTTCAAATTTGAATCAGCCCAAGGGTTCACCATGGGTTTCCCAAAAAAGTCAAGGTCGTCATCGTGAGACACGGGTTTTCACAGCTTCAGAGGGAATGACTGCAAGCCATGGAATCCAAACGTGCCGGCCCTTCCTTGCAGGACAGCGGTGGATGGTTTGTCAGTTGGGAACCTGTTAAGGGAGCCGTACCAATTTTGGTCGGTTGAACCGTGTTAAGCCCTTATTTGGGTGTTTGTGATCGAAAGTTTATGATTATTCACATTCAAGTTTTCAACATATGCATACAATATATAAATATATTATAACCCATATCGATACTCCAACTGACATAGCTATGGAACATATCCGAATTTATGGATGATTTACCCATTATAGATGGTGATTCCCACAGCTATGCAACAAATTACCAGAGGGTATATCCCAGTCAGCTTTTCCTATCTCCCATTATCTTTACAATACTATAGAAACCAACATTTTTCGGTCTGTATATGTACAGACAATTATTACATATTTCTACATGTTTCTTATTATGTAACATGCCATGATCATTTATATATATATAGTTGGTGGTTTGGAACATGATTTTTTATGACTTTCCATATATTGGGAATGTCATCATCCCAACTGACTTATTCATATTTTTCAGAGGGGTAGGGCTCAACCACCGACCAGTTACTAGTAAGATCCTACTTACCCTCTGGTAATTTAACATAGCTATTGAAAATGGTCATTTATAGTGGATTTTCCCATTAAAAATGGTGGTTTTCCATAGCTATGTTAGTTTACCAGAGGGTAACTCCCGCCATTTCAAGGATGCCCTCCGCGAAGCCTTACAGCACTGCGTGCAGCAGCATTGCAGCCGCCGCGCTGAACGCGAACTGCGGAGTTTGTTGGTGGATCTGGGGACGAATTCTGCGGTTGGATGGAGATTTTTGGGGGGGTTCCATAAATGGTGGTACCCCAAAATAGATGAAAATAGATGGTTGATTTCATGGAAAAATTATCTATAAATGGATGATTTGGGGGTACCTCTATTTCAGGACACACCCATTTCATATGTATTGGAGATCAATTGTTTTCAAATAAGTTACCATATCATTTCCATGGATGGAGATTTAATAAGCGGATTTGTCGAGAGACGGAGCGCCCCTGAGATCCACGGGTTTGTCATGCTTTTATCATCATATTTATGTCATGTGTGTAGGTATGTACATTATATATACATATGCATATATATATATACATATTAGATGATATTATATAATATTGTATAATATAAGAATAATAAATAATATATGAAATAATAGTATAGTAATATAGTATAATATTTAATATAATATAATATAATATAGCATAATATAATATATTATAATTTTATAATTATATAATATATTATAATTATATAATATATTATAATAATATAATAATAATATAATAATATAATATAATAATAATATCATAATAATTAAAAAATGATATAGTATAATATATGTATATATATGTATATATAAATGTATATAGTCGTGTTTACCTATTCAAATGGCTATTCCGGTTTATACCCCATTTTTGGACAGATGGAGGCAATTTTCGACGGCAAACCTTTTGAAAACCACCTCACTGGGGGCCAGGAGCAAGAAAAACCCAATAAATCCATTGAAGTCGATCCATGATGTAGCAGATGAACACAGGATGAAACAAGTAGTCGTAGCAGCGATATCCCATATTATTTTGTGCAAAAAACAGCGCACACGCACATGTATTAATACATATGTTCATTGAATTTTGACTCCTGGTTTCACCGACCAAAGCCCATTCAAATCGCAGCGTTCGATGAACAGCAAACATATTTTGAGTCTTTCCATTCTTTCCATAAATTTTCTGGGTGAAATATGGTGAAATCACGATTTTTTTCTGGAAAAACCCATGGAAAAACCCATGATTCGTTCAAGCCTTGGAAGGCCTAACACCGGCAGGCTTTCGATGGTGCCAGCTCTGCCCTCCACCTTGCCGCAGTGGACCTGGTACACGAGCCGCGCCGCGGCGTTGTTTTAGAAAGGGACGGTCCCTGACTGTGACTCGGGAACGATCGACACTGGACTAGACATGACATACAAGGATCAAACAAACTGATATTTGGGAATTTGGGAATATATATATATAATTATATATATATAATGACATCTAATAACTATCATAAGATATAATAAGATATAATAGCTAGACCTTCGAAACGCGCATGCAAGAACGGTGTTTTATCCGCGCCATCGATACCCGGGATGGGCAAACAACTGCCCAACAATTGATGAAGTTCCAATTTTTGGAGGTTACCAGTGATAAAAAAGTGGATATAACATGATATAACATGATATAACATGATGTAATGGCTCAAAAATGGTCCATCACTGGTAATCTCAGGAGTTACATCATCTTCAATGGGTTCTCATTGAAATTCCATTGGAGCCAGTGCTTTCTATCATAGAATTGGATGATGGGAAAATTTATAGGAAACCCCTATATTTGATGGTAAAAACCATGGTTTCCTGTAGATTTTCCCTTAAACCAATCCATTGATTCTACCAGAAATCTGCCATGGCTAGGTGCTGTGCTCTGCCAGATCTGCTGGGCATTTTGCGCGGCTGCGACGATGCCATGCTGGCGCCACGCATGGCAGAAACGCTGGCGGAGGCCGGCCGAAATGCTGGCGGAATCCTGTGTAGCTATGGAGGTTTGAAGATGTTGTTTTACAATACAGGGTACCCTCTGGTAATTTAACGTAGCTATTGAAAATGGCCATTTATAGTGGATTTACCCATTGATAATGGTGGATCTTTCCATAGTTATGTTAAATTACCAGAGGGTACTGGGTATGACTAATCTGTAGCTAGGGTTGTTCTATGTTGTTCTTACTTGCCACGTGTAATTACAAGAGGGGATCATAGAATTTGTCACAGATTTACCATCAGCAACACTTGTTTTGCTATGATTTACCAGGAATGGCAATTTAGACAAATTCTCATAGAATTGGATGATGGGAAAATTTAGAGGAAACCCCTATATTTGATGGTAAAAACCATGGTTTCCTGTAGATTTTCCCTTAAACCAATCCATTGAAATTCACTATGATTTGTTATGAAAAATGCCGTGTTTTTTGTCTCAAAACTTTGTTTATATGTCCAGCAAATCGGGATTTAATGTTTAGTTCACGATTTTATGCTAAACCACGAGTTCTTTGAAAAAAATGGTACCTAATATTGGTAGTAATCCATCACTATTTTGGGTGGAACCCGCTCAATGAATAGTCAGGCTTGACAAATCCGTGGTTGATTACCATCAACACTCATCAAACATGTCAGACATGTCATAGTTTTTTGCGAAAAAAAAACTCGTTTCTGTCCAAGTTTTGTTGGTTACCCTTTGGTAAACTAACAGTTTACTATTGAAGCCATGGCCATAGAAATAGTGGATTTACCCATGAAAAATGGTGGATCTTTCCAGTTCGCTATGTAAATGTTTACCAGAGGGTATATCTGGGTAAAAAAAACTTGTTGCCTCACTCTGACCTCACTGGAATCATGGTTAGTAAAAGGCGAGTCATCCCCAGTCCTCGCCGAACTATTCAGGTGAGTGAAATATATGGCTAGGAAACTTCCATATAAACCATATGAAAGTCCCAATCCCAATATATGGCTAGATAGATATCCCATTAATTCCCATTAATTCCCATTATATCTCCATATATCATCATATATCATCTGGTTGATGGTGACTGGAACCATGGAATTTTATGGCTTTCCATTCAGTTGGGAATGGAATAATCATCCCAACTGACGAACTCATATTTTTCGGAGGGGTAGGTACACCACCACCCAGTATAGTAATTTGCCCAGATATAGCGGTTTGACCATCAAAGATGTCTTTTTGGGGTCAACCTCTGCGGGTACAGTACGTCCCAGAATTCACCGCCGGGCCCACAAACGAAGACCTTACCCTTTGTTGCATGGCTATTCGCGAAATACCCTAGCACGATTGTATGTGTTCTTTCACTTTCACATAAGTTCATATAAGTACTATTTCATGTCTAAGTCATACATGTCATTCAAATCTGTGTCTAAGTCATACATAATTGAATATAGTCAGCGCATAGTCAGCACATGTTTCTGCTTCTGGTCGTTTTTTTCCCACGGAACTTCCAACAGAACTTCCAGTTCTGTCGCCAAAAAGGAACTGATCACCAGCCGCGGTGACTTCGCTCCGCGTCTTTTGGAGCTCCTGCAGCAGATGTTGAAGCTGGGCTGGGTGCAGGCCGATCCCACCGCTGATCCCGGCGTCGGGAAAACCATGGGAAAATCATGGGAAACATGATGGGAAAACCGTGGGAAAACCATGGGAAACATCATGAGTCTTGAGTGGTAAAGCGTTTTTGAGACCCTTTCTGGTTGGTGTTTTATAAATCATTGTCACTATATACAAATAATCATGAATGATCAATGACCGGTGCTTTGGAACATGACTTTTATTTTCCATAATATGAATGGATAATCCTTCCCAAGCTGACGAACTCTAATATTTTTCAAGATGGTTATTGCACCACCAACCAGTGTATATATATAATAACTATGTATGATAATCAATGGGATTTTGCACCATATTAAACCATACGAACCATATATTATGGGTAGGTTATTGTACCACCAACCAGCTTTTTTTTCAAAGTGTTTGGTGAAGTACATTGGATGGGAGGCTTTCGAAGATTTGCTGGAGGCATGGACCATGTGCAGTTTCCAGGTAGGCCATACTTGAGCTGATTGTTGGCCAACCCCCTTGGACTTTAAAAAAAAGAAGAGCAACCTAAGATAACAATCAGATAGTTGGACAATGATGACTAACCCATGGATATATCGAGATTAATTCGAGCTGCTTCGAATATATCATTCAGATCAATCCACCTTTGGATGGTTCTATGATAAAAATCCATAAGATGTTATGATGTTAGTTGGATTCTGGTGAAAAATTATCCATACTATGGTTCAACTATGATAAAAAACCATAATCCATAAACATTCCAGCTATTGTTTGTTCCCAGATGTTTAACATGGACGCAGGTGGCGGGTCTTGTGGCCATTGTGGAGGAGTTGGCTACGGAGGCGGCTTGGGCCCTTGGGCCATGTGGCAGCCACGGGAGGTTGATAGCTTCAAAGCCATGGAAAAATTGTGTTTTTCAAAATGTGTTTCATGATTCTGATACCCTCTGGTAAACATACAAAAAACTATGGAAAGATCCACCATTTTTCATGGGAAAATCCACTATTTCTATGGCCATTTTCTATATAGCTATGTTAAATTACCAGAGGGTATATTTTGATGGTTAAATTCGTGAAATATATGATATAGCATCTGGTGTTAACGATGTTTAACCACGATCTTATCAAGACAAATGTGATACGAATTCGGGGAACTGGTGCAAGCCATAAAACATGGTTACATTATGTTACAACATGGTTACATGGTTGTTATATGGTTAACAGCCTTGGACCATTTGTTGTAAGGATGGGATTAATGACATTTGTTGCGGACTGGCCATTGCTAACATCCAGCTTTTGGGAGATGTTTTTTTTTTAAAACCCACTTTGGCTAACCATCTGCTTCTTTGTTTTATTTGTACCTGATGTACCTGGTAATCATCAAGACTGTTTAAAATTCCATCTTAAACGGAATGCTCATCAGTGGTATTACCTGGCAATTATCAGTCTGTTCTTAAAAACATGAACTCTTCTAACGGGCGGGGTGAGAAAAAAAACACTCCCGAGTGGAAAACTACTCTGAATGACTACCTGCTCATTTGGGCATCATATAAAAATCGATAAATGTTGTGCGTGGGGCCCAATCTGTTGCAGATTATGTACTACTTTTGGTTGGTGGTTTGGAACATGACTTTTATTTTTCCATATTGGGAATGTCATCATCCCAACTGACGAACTCATTTTTTTTCAGAGGGCTAGGGTTGAAACCACCAACCAGCCAAGTAACTAAGTATGATAATCAATGGGATTAAACCACATTAAACCATACTAACCATATATAGGGTAGGTTGAAACCACCAAGCACTTTTGCTTGGTGAAGCCATCTCTTAGGGTTGCACCAACCAGCGAAATGAACATCGGATGGACCTACCAGCTCTGCTGGGTTGCTGGGTTGGAATCCCCATAGAAATCTCATGAAATCCAGCTGCTGCGCGAATCCAACATGTGTAGTTTTGTTGAATGGGGATGTACCCTCTGGTAAACATACAAAAAGCTATTGAAAATTGCCACAGAAATAGTGAGTTTTCCCATTAAAAATCGTGATTTTCCATAGTTACTTGTATGTTAGTTTACCAGAGGGTATCGTATTTTTCGGCTTTTGTTTTGATATGATACATATGATGGATACAGGCAGAGTTAGTTGCTCATGTTTGCTTTTTTTTTAAACAGATCCAAGTCTAAGATAATCCATGTTTCATCTCTAGAAACTATAATTGGTTACCACATGACATCCTGTTCGTAATTCTATCCTCTTATCCTATTATATCCTCTTAGCGATTGCTTTATCCAATGTATTCCAAGATATTCAATACACTTGGTTAGATATCCCATTTCTTCAGGTTCCACATTTTTAATGCTGTTTTCTCAATGAAAAAAATATCGGGGTTACCCGGTAGATCTCCGCGTTTGAAAAGAGCTGGCAGATCCCCATTTGGGCTTTTGGGGAGTGGAGCCCCCATGGTAGTGATAGATTTTCACATCTCATTTAAAAAAACACATGTACCCTCTGGTTATGACTAACATAGCCATGGTATAGATGGCCCTAATCGAAATAGATGGTTTACCTATTAAGCACGGTGATTTTCCATGGCTATGTTAGTCATAACCAGAGGGTAAATTATAGATCCCCCATTATATCTTATCCGATGATATATCCGATATATCATGATATGCCATGATATTGTTGGATAGACATCCCCATATCCCATTCGAAAACTAACCTACACACCATATGGAGGTTTCCAATCCATGGGGGTACCCCCAAATCATCCACGTTAATGGGCTTTACACTACCATCCAGCCATTGGGGTAGCTCCATTTTAGGAAACCTCCATACTACACTATATGAAAGTCCCAATCCCAATATATGGCTAGATAGATATCCCATGAAATATCTCCATATACCCTCTGGTAATTTAACATAGCTATTGCAAATGGCCATTTACTTCGTTGATTTACCCGTTGAAAATGGTGAATCTTTCCATAGTTATGCTAGTTTACCAGAGGGAATCATTATAGTTACGGATAGTTGATGTGATCATCAATTTGATGTGATTATCAATTAATAATCATCAATGGATATTTACCAACTATCCAATCATCAATTTGAATCACCAATTGGTGGTTTGGAATATTTTGGAACATTTTTCCATTCAGTTGGGAATCATCATTCCCATTGACGAACTCATATTTTTCAGAGGGGTGGCTCAACCACCAACCAGACCGTGATATACCATAGCTATTGAAAATGTCCATAGAAATAGTTGATTTACCCGTTGAAAATGGTGATGTTCTGCATTTTCCATAGGTTTTTTTATGTTCACCAGAGGGTATCATTCTTGTGCTTCGTAAATCCCGTAACATCGATGCCAACTCCACGGAGGCCACCGAGACCCGAGCGTTCTCGGCCCTGGCTCTCTTGGACAGCGCGCTGTCAACCGAGCCGCCAGGGTCAAGGACGGAAGACGCGAGTGACGCGTTTCCGTGTGGGCCGTGTCGCCTCCGGGGATGGTTTCAAACCATGAACATTACCCTAGAGGGTGGATTTTTCACAATGTTTATTGGGTAAATCCATGTAAATCCACTATTTTCATCTATTTTCGGTGTTAAACTAACAGGTTGCTAACCCTCTGGTAATCTAACATAGTGATTCATATAATGGGATTTTCCATGGGATATGAATGGGATAAATGGATAAATGAAGATTTAATGGGATAAACGTTTACAGGTTGCGAACTTGAAGCCATGGCCATAGAAAGTTCGTTGATTTACCTAATAAAAATGGTGGATCTTTCTATAGCAAACTGTTAGTTTACCAGAGGGTACATGTCGAATTAGATGATTTTTGCATAGTTTCACTGCGATGTTTAATTGCCAGAAGGTATGTGAATTACCGGAGAGAGTATTTTTTTTTGGTGCAAACATGAGTTTGACATCTAGAAAATGATAGAACGCAGCATTTTTTTATGGGACAGGGTTTGCACATAACCTATTTACTGATGTTTTCTTGCGGTTATTGGCCTCACGTCCTGACCATGAACCCTGGGTTGTCTCAGAAAAAGGTGATAACCCAAAAATTGCAACTCAAGTAGTTTTTTGATGATAAACCATTGGATTTGACGATAGTTTATATTTTCAGGCAGACCCGTAGCCGGATGAACATCCACTTGTGCCGTTTTTTTGGGTGTAAAAACTGCGAAAGTTATTTAATTATTATGAACAATAAACACTACATACATAGCAAAGTATTTCAGGTTTTGTTGAACAAATATGATCCACTGTCCTTTTTCCTAACTAACATAGCAATTGAACATGACCATTGAAATAGTGAGTTTTCCCATTAAAAATTGTGATTTTCCGTAGTTTTTTGTATGTTTACCAAAGGGTAATCACAATTTACCCGTCTGGATAGGTCGGACAGGTGGTTCAACCCGAGAACCGGAGCAGGCCAGAGCCGGGGCTGACTTCCGCGCTGATGCGGGCCCCCAAAGTCGCGCAGCTTTTGGTTCCGCGGCCGAATCGGCCGGGATGATACGCCCTAAAATCGGCCAGTGAATATAGGGAAAATGGGGGAATATAGTGGAAAATCACCTATAAATGACGCTCTGGTAAACTAACAGGTTGCTATTGAAAATTGCCATTTAGTTCGTTGATTTACCAATTACAGATTGTGAATCTTTCCATAGTTCTGTTAGTTTACCAGAGGGTACTGTTGGTTCTTTGGGGGGTCTCAACTATTTTGCGGGGATACGATCTGAAATGACATCAATTACATTCTTCCCGGAGTCCAAGTTGTGAAACGCTCCTCTTCTGGAACCCGCCATATTTTGGCCCAGAAAAACCATGGAGAACACTGCAGACTTTTCCCATAGTTGAACCCAAGGAATTCCATCTGCAGGGTATTGCTGTAGTCCTAAGGTGGACCATCATTCTGCCATTTTGGAAGCTTATCCTGCCCTGGCTAAGGCGGACCAGAAACTGACCCGTTGCGGTTGTGGGTTGGACTTGGCTGTGGTGGGGATGAAACTTCATGGAAAGCATTGAGGATTCACCTTTGTTTTCGTGTCCATGAAGGCATTTTGGTGTTTTTTTTTCCAGTCTAAAAGCGGGAACTGGCAACACCTGGCAACCTAGATTTTTCCATATGGCTATGGGTCAATACCTGTAAGATCCTATAAGTACCATTTTTAGGGTGATGAACATCCATTTACCAGGTTCATTTACCAGCTGTTTTGACCCATCCCCATATTTTTCATAGCTTTTCTCGGGTATCTAACGGTATCTACAAGGATCCTGACTTCTCCAGCTTGGTCAGGCAGCCACTCCCCTGCTGGCTCCCTCCACCGCGCCCGTTGCCACGGCGGCCACGTCGGCTGCACGGCGGGCACGGCCAGCGCCGGCGTCCTGGTTGAGAGGTAGTTCCCATGCAGAGGCTGGGGTTGGAAACGATTGGAAAATGTTGGATAGATCCAAGAGATTCCAAGAGAATCCACCAAAATGAGGTTGCAATTTGCAATCACATTTCCCAACATCCCAACCCTGGATGGATAGTTGCTATATGTTGCTATATCCTTTTGTCTCTTGCATTCTCTTGCTATAACTGGAAAATCACCATAAGCAACATATTATATTTGTTTTGTGGGCAGACGAAGATAGACCATGATCAATTGAGTACATCATATATGACTATATATGAGACATTATATGACTATACATGCATATATATATATATATATATATATATATATCTTAAATACGGTATTATACATGCATGCATGCATGCATGCATGCATGCATACATACATACATACATACATACATATATATATATATACACATAATGGGACCTTTGGCAGCCTTGGGGAGCTGCCACAATCATTTTGCAACCAGGAGTTCCACACCTGGAAATTCAATAGCGCTTTCGAAACGAAGCGTACGATTTTGTGAAGAAGTCGATCTCCTTCTCGGCTCGGCCGATGACTTGGCCATGATTTCCACATCTGTGTCGCACGCCGAACTTGGCACCCATGCGAAGCCATGGGGATGGTTCTTCTGCCCAGATGTTTGGCAATACTATGATGAAGAGGACTGCTATAGACCTCTTAGAATTCCCAGAAGTGCCTTGGAACCGCTGTCTACTCAGGCCGTGTTGATCCGGCACTTGCCACCCACTTGTATGCTCCGCATCAGTGACGCTTGGCATCAACCACTTCCTTCAGACCTGCTTCAAATGCGCGATGCACCTGAAGAAGAAGACCCGGACGTGATTCCAGACCCAATTCGAGCCCCGCAGTTTGTACAAGATCTTCATGAACTGGCAGACAGGCATGGGGCGTTCACGAACTTGGACGAGTATGGAGTCTTGCGCATTCGAACATGGTATCTCCATCATCACAATGAAAGGAGATGTTGGCATCCTCGCATCCTAGAGTATGATGAAGATTGGAGAAGGTGGGAGAGCGATCTGGGCATTGCATGGAGGTCGCACATACGACCGAATGAAGAGATTCAAATCCATGTTGCCACTCCAGATCCTTTCAGAGGTTACATGTCGAGACCTGTTCACGCTGATGTGATTATTTCGCAAGGGCATTGGCTTCCGCACTACTCCACTGTCATCACGGTCCACAGACTGGGGCGCTCACATGCACCTTTGTCTTATGCACTTGCTTGTTCTTTGGAGCGTCGAGTGAGCGGAGTACGTTTAGTTGATGAAGCCGATGTGTTGCCAATTTGCAATCAAGCCAATAGCAGGTGCTCTATCACTTTTGGGTGGAACAGAATCCCCTTCACCATGCAACCCACACATGATGTTCGCGCTGGGCATGCTTTCACGGTCCAAGTAGGGGATGATGAAAGTGGAGTGGCACAATCCAGCAGTTCTGCAAGACCCCATCTTCCGGCAGCACATACTTCAACAACTGCGCCTGATGAAGTTGATTATGACATGACTGAAGAGGGCTCAGAAGTTGATGAAGGTGGACCTCGTGATCCGGCAGCATCCCCATCTGAAAGTAGCTTGCATAGCAGTGATCTCAGCTTGCTGGTTTATCGACTCAATGCGCCAGATGCACATGGATTCACTCAGGGCAGGAACTATGTCGCAATTCTGAATGCAGCCATTAGAGCTTGCAGGCTACCACGCAATCTTGTCAGATGTCAGCACGCCTTGGTTGTAGACCCTGTAGGTGTCATGCCGGAACATGAGACAGCAGTCATCCTGCAGACAGTCGACGACATCACTCCAGGCTCAGATGAGAAGCTTGTCTTGGCAGATGTTGAGATTCATTTTCATCCTCTTCGTGATGGCCTGGTTGTTCCAGCAGCCCACAGCAGGAAGGTCATGAAAGTCAACCCTCATCTTCACAGGGACCAAATCCTGATACTTCATGGTTTGAGAGATTACTGTCAGCTTGAACGAGACCGATGCGTCGTTCATTGCAACCAGCAACTCTGGCCAGCCCATGACCGTGGAGTTCGCGACATTCAGCATGGATTTTACTTTCGCATTGTGATACCTCCTCCCACTGACACAGAACTTGACACAGAGGTGGCGATCGGCATTGCGCGTGAGTTTGACATTGGCACATCCCCTCCGCAGAACAACAACAGAGGCTGTACATCAGCCCTCGCCCTGCGGCAGCTTGATGCCTCTACATCGTCGACACCAACAGCGCTCACCAATCGAGGTGATCCAGCACTTCCTGAGTGTCCACATTCAGCGGACCAGGTCGGGGCTCAGCGGGGAACCTCGTCTATCCCAACAGCTTCCTTTCACCAAAGGTTTGCACCTGGTGCCCAGAGACAACTGGAAGCCCTCTTGCGTCAAGCGGATCTTATTGAATGTGAAGAAGAAGGTCAAGTTATGTACATCACCACCTGGTATATCCACCATCGAAGAGCACGACGTTGCTACGATGGGAGACCTGTGCGCCTCACACAGGACACCACTGACTGGCTTGAAAACATACTTGAACCATGGGCTCCTCTCCTTGATCCAACCCAGACTGCAGTTATCCGGGTGGTCAGGTCTACACCGCCCTGCAATCCTTGGGAATGCGTGCAAGCACATGTCATCATTGAACAAGATCGGGTCGTACGACAAGTTTCTTGCTTGATCAGCCATCATGATTGGAGATACCCAGATCAAGGGTGGCACCATCGCGCGCTTGCCATTGAGGACTTCCAGAATTCTCGGAGCCTGCTTGAAGCAGCGGAACTGCGCAGGATGTGCCAACTTGTTCAATGTAATGTACAAGCCCGTGGATTGCCATTTGCTCTGGTTGATTTCGAGGAGATTGGTAGCGCCTGGAACTTTGTGATTCACATTCAAAGACCACTGCTTCAGATCCCACAAGAACCAATTGAGCTTTCTGACTTCAACAGTTTGATGCAACAAGCACCAGCACAGCATGGGCAACAAGCACCAGCACAGAATGGACTGGACATGCCACCACAAGGTGGAGAATGCGGGCATTTTGATTTTGACCCTCTTGCGCCTGCGTTCGTGCCCAATCAGCCTAACATTTGGAATGTACCGGAGGACATCCAAGAGCTGCACGACATTTGGCGCACCGAGGCATGGGCATGGGAGCAGGAAACACCTGCAGCCCATTTTATGGTCTGGTTTCTTTGCCCAGGAGGTGGTCGCAGACGTTGTCTCTATGGTCGCAGAGTCACGCTGTTTGAGGACTTCACTTCATGGCGAGAAAGGCTCACTTTTGTGTGGCGAGATCATGTCATTCCGACTGTCCCGGTCGAAATCCATGTGGTTGACCCGCAACCTGAACCAATGGAGGATGACATCACAGCACATATCCTCCTGGTTCAATTGATGCCTGATCATGAAGCTGGTGTTCTGGTCAATCTTGCAGATTCAGCGGTCAACCAGGCACAACCTTTTAGAGTAGCAATTACTGTTGATGATCCTTCTCACGTGGCAATCTTTCTCAGAGAAACGGGCTATGCAAATGAACAAGCAGTTATTGCCCTCCGTTTCCGACAGCGTGACATTGAGCCTGGTCAACTCACCCCAGCACGCACGGGCAACTGCTTTGATATGACGGTCACGCGCATTACACTGCCACCCAATTGGATTCCGCCAATCTTGCCTGCAATTCCTGGTGCAGAAGGTCTTGGATTGCTTCAAACCAAAGCCACTGTAATCAGCAAGGGGCACAACGAGCGCCTAACATATGGGCAGGTGGCTCACACCCATAGGCCGTTGAGTGCACCCACCGACATTGCAGAGGCAACACAAAATACACCGACTATTGTCCTTGCAGATGCCCTCATGACAGCAGTGGAGATTGTTGCAGGTGGCTTACAGCCGATGTTTCCTTCGTACATTGAGGTTCCGTTTTTCTTTGCGGCAGATGACATTGAGAAAGAAATCCTGGCCTTTGGAATTGACTGCTGTGCGTTTCTCTTTGGCCGTCATCGCAAAGCCCTCTGCATACCAAAAACACAACTGACAGTGCAGAGGCTTTTCCATGTCATCTTTGCGCACAACAACACCTGTGTCCACGAAGGCACCTTTGTGCACTCCTTCTCGGATCCATGGACAGAAGTAGAGCTCATGAAAGTTCTACATCAGTTTGGATTTGAAAAAGCTCTCATTCTTAGCATGAAGGAGCACAATGCACATTTCACCACGGTTGTCTTCGATGAATCACATGGACAACTCGAATCCAAACAGAAATTGCGTCCCTTGCGTCCCTGGCCACAGAAGCAGCCCACTCCTTCACCGAGGCCTCTCTTTGAGCCTAGTGGAAATTGTGACTCCCAGTGCATGCTGAAACTCGGTACTGATGTGCAAGACTTGATCAACTTTTTCCAGCCCCAAGTTGACATTCTCTGCCATCATTTTGAAGGAGTTGAACTGCCCCCGGTCACTGTTGCGGCGATTGACACTTTGGGACCCACTCTGGCCATTGATCGTTTTGACCGTTTGATTATTTATGTGGATGGCACCTCTCAGCCAAGCCAAAAACATCTGCCACCGATGAGAGTTGATGCTGAGGGGCTGCCTGATGCATGGGCCTTCCTTGTTTTGGGAGAGAAATATGGTGAACATGAGCACGAAGCTTCCACTCTGCATCTTTTGGGATGGCAGGCACAACAGGTGAGATATGACCTGGACAGCCCCAACTATGCTGGCGCGACTAAGATCAGCTCCCACATTGCAGAGAGAGAAGGGCTGTTCTTTGCTGCCCTATGGAGAGCCACCCTTAACACCAATCTTCCTACGGTGTTCCGCAGTGATTCATGGCTTACATGTGGACAGGCAACCGGGAGCATAGGCTCTCTGGCGCTTGACTTGTCCTTTTCATTGCTGCGCAGCATTTTTCAGTTTCTTGAAGTTGCCATGGACGACAAGGGCATTGTAGTAGAGCACATCTATGGACACAATGATGATCCATGGAATGAAGCAGTGGATGTGATTGCGAAGGCAGAGGCTAGGCGCAGCCACTTTTTGCCACGATTAGATGTGGACCTGAGGAAGTGGAAGAAGATCATCCCCTTCCTCTGGATGCTATCAGGGGAGCGATATGGGTGCCCTGTCTTTTGTGGTCAAGGATTTGACGTATGTGCACCTGACCTGCCGCCACCCACTGCCGAACCAGACGCAGGTCCACATGCCCAGGTCTCTCGCAGTAGACCGCAGCACCAGGCTCCCATTGAGCTGTGTATCAGTCTGGCCTCTGCTAATGTTTCGACTCTTGGAGTTGGAGCCCGTGGACTAGCCGGTAAACTGGATTACATCAAGGATCAATTTTGCAGCTTCCAGTTGAATTTCCTTGGGGTACAAGAATCCCGCACTTCCGAGGGCCAGCTATGTGACAAAGGTCTTCTTCGTTTGTGCTCAGGAGCGGATGCCAAAAACCTTGGGGTTGAATTGTGGTGCAATTTGCGACAGCCCATAGGGCATTGCCAGGGCCAACCTACATTTCTCCGGGACAAAGACTTCAGAGTTCTCCACAGAGATCCTCGCAGGTTGCTGGTCACGGTCCAGACTGCAGTTTGGGAAGCCAACATTTTCGTTGGCCATGCTCCACATAGTGGGTTTTCCCTTACAGAGCGTACGCAATGGTGGGAGCAAACCACTACCATCCTTCATTCCCAAGCACCTGGACTTCCACTCTATGCACTCTTTGATGCCAATGCTGCCCCTGGCCCGTGTGACCACAAAATTGTTTTTGGACCTGGCTTTTCGACTAGCAGCAGCACTGCTTTGTGGAGGCAATTTTTGGTCACACATGATCTTTGTCTACCAGCCATGAGTGCATTGCATGTGGGCCCACGACACACGTGGGTTGCACCTGATGGAGGTGGCAAGCACTTGATCGACTATGTGGCCATTCCTCAGTTGCAGCTCACACATTGTACTTGGTCCCAAACCATCGACCAGTTTGACCTCAATCCTCTCCATGAAGATCACCTCGCAGTTGGCCTACAACTCTCCTGGGCTGTTGCCTGCGAAGCATCACCAGCTTTGGCAAAGGCGAAACGCAAAGCATGTGACCGAGGAGCTATAGAGAGTGCTGATCTAGCGCAGGCACTTCATGGCCCTATCGGTGTGACGTGGCATATGGACATCGAGAAGCATGTTGCCAACATCAACCAACTCTTTGAGGCCGAGCTAGCCTGCCATTGCCCCAAAAAACCTTTGCTCCCGAAGAAGGCATTCATCACTGAAAAGTTGTGGGCCTTGAGACGGAACAAGCTTTGCCTGAGACGCCGTTTACAGCAGGCTCAGTACACTGCCTCTCATGAAATGCTTGCTCGAGTCTTTCAATGCTGGCGTAAGCAGAATGCCGTTGGGCCTGGAGAACTGGAGGCACTCAGCGCTTCCTCTTGCAATTTTGAATGCACGGTGCGCTGTTCCTCTGTTGGTTATGCTGCCAAACTATGGAGAGCCAGCCATCGTCTGAAGGCCGAGCTTGGAGTCACCAAGAAGCAGGTCTTGGCCAACAAGCTCGCGGCGCTGACCCACCTGAACTCAGCTTCCGAGATTTTATCCACGCTGAAGCCCTTTGTTGGTTCCTCCAATGCGCTCAAACGGGGTCCTCGCCCCTTGCCTCTCGTGTTGGATGAAGCTGATCATCCATGCAAGACAGCACAAGATGCCTTGGAGCGGTGGATTTCGTTCTTTATGTGCATGGAAGGTGGTGAGCGACTTTCGGCATCCACTCAACGGCAGCTGTGGCGTGCAAACCTACAACAACAGTCTGTCGATGCCATGGAGGTGGAGGTCACCAGTATACCATCATTGGTTGAACTTGAAGCAGCCTTCAGAAGAGTAAAGAAGGGCAAAGCAAGCGGACCAGACAATCTGCCCTCTGAATTGTTCCATTGCTTCCCTGTGGCAACTGCGAAGCATGGTTACTCAGTACTCCTGAAGATTGCCCTACAAGGCCAAGAGTGCTTGACGCACAAAGGGGGCACACTTGTCCCCTTATGGAAAGGCAAAGGCGACAAAAGCCACTGCACTTCATTTCGTAGCATCTTGTTGAGCTCCCACTTCGGAAAGACGCTCCATAGAGCTTTGAGATTGAAGCAAGCAGATGTATACGAGACTTACATGCATGCTCAACAGCTTGGAGGTCGACGCGCTACACCTGTGACTCTTGGTGCGCATCAAGCGCGTGCATTTCTGCGGCACCACAAGACCTTGGGTAGACCGACAGCCTTGCTATTCCTCGACCTGACGGAAGCGTTTTACAGGGTCATTAGACCCCTGGCGCTCTCAGGTGAGCTAGCGGATGATGTCATTGGAGCCATGGCAGCCAGGCTACATCTTGATGCAGATGTGTTAGCAGAACTGCGATCACTCCTTGCACAGCCAGGCGCAATTGAAGATGCCCAGCTGCCGCTTCATGCCCAACGAGCCCTTCGTGCCATACACACTGATACTCATTTCCATCTTAGGGATCAACATGATGTGTGCCGCACCTCTTTAGGCAGTCGCCCAGGCGATGCCTTTGCTGACGTGGTGTTTGGCTATCTTTGGGCCAAAGTGTTGCACAAACTGCAAGAGCAGATCAATCGCCAAGGCCTTGGGGAAGTTTTCCCCGCAGACGCAGGACCCACTTGGTTTGCCACAGCTGCCCCTATGAACAGCAATCCAGTTGATGCACCATTTTTGGGCCCTTGCTGGTGCGATGATTTATGCATATGCATGAGTTCAGATTCCCTTGCGAGCTTGCAGACCAAAGCAGCCACTATTTCGAGTTTTTTGTTGGACCTTTGCAAAACCCATGGCATGACGCCGAACTTGAGCCAGGGCAAGACTGAGCTCATGTTTTCCATTCGCGGCCAAGGACAGAAAAGTTTCCGAAAACAATGGTTTGGTCCTTCATCCAAGCGGCTCTTTCCGGTCATTGGGGACACGGGTTTTTACCACATTCCCGTGGTTGGCGCTTACAGACATCTTGGAGGCGTTCTCCATCACTCCGGTGAGTTGAAACAGGAAATCCGCAGGCGCATTGGCATTGCGCACCAAACCTTCACAACATACCGCAGACTCCTCTTTCAAAACAAAATCATCCCTTTGAAGAAGAGAGCGGAATTGTTTAGATGCCTAGTTCTCAGCAGGCTTTTGTATGGCACGGACTCCTGGGTTATTGATGACCAGAAGACCAAAAGCCTTTTCCATGCAGCTGTGATGAAGCTCTACAAGAGGCTTCTCGGGGTGCGCCCTGATGAACGTGTACCCGATGACTTCATTCTCACCAAGATTGACCTTCCAAGTCCAACTGAACTTCTACGAGTCTCACGTTTGCGTTATTTGAAGACCCTTTTTTCAGCTGGCAAAGTTGTCTCTTGGGGACTTTTCAATGTGGATCAGAGCTGGTGCCAGCTCATTGAAGATGATCTGACCTGGATGCATCAGCAGTTGCGGAACTCCAGTTCCTTGCAAGATCCCAAACAGAACCTAGCGCAATGGCTTGACATCATGCAACATTATCCTGGCTTTTGGAAGAGGCTCACTACGAGAGCCATGAAACATGCCGCAGGACAACGTGCCAAGCTATGCAAGGTGGTGCAGGCACACAATGACCTCTTCCAGCTCATGCGCAATCATGACTTCTCAGTGCCTACTCCTTTGAGGTGTAGAGAGCCAGCAGCTGTGGCTTTTGGTTGCATGAAATGCCAACTTGCGTGCAGAAGCAAGGCTGGGGAAGGAGCGCACATGTTTAAAGCACATGGCATCACACACCCGGTGAGGCATTTGTTTCAAACCACGCAGTGCGCTATCTGCCTCACTGAGTATCACTCCTTTGGGAAATTGAAAATGCATCTCATCCGAAGCACGAGTTGCCGACAGAGCTGGCATGGTTTGCGTTCTCTGCATGCGCCTATGCCAGGGCTTGGCTCCATTGTGGATGAGGATATGAGATTGGGCACTGATGGACTCCTTCCGCCTTTGCAGGCTGAAGGCCCTTTGGATGAGGCGCGCAGAAGCAGTGATTTCTCCCTTGTTCTAGAGGAGCTATATGAAGACTTGGCCCTGATCATTCTACACTCCATGGAGCTGCGAAGCCTTGAGAATTCGTTGCGCGAACGCATCACCAGGGAACCGCTTTCGTGGACTAGATGCCTCGCAACGTTAGGCGAACTCTCCAACAATTTGGAGCATGATGCGCAGGATCTTGGCGATCTCCCGCTGGCTGACGTCTTACACCTGGTGAGGCGCCTGCAGCTCCCGGACACTTGGCCCTTCCTCATTGATGAGTCCTTTGTCCCGGTGGAGCACTTCACAGACCTCCCACAGCTCGAAGAGGCATGTGGCGACATTCAGTGGAATGAGCAGGCCTTTGCCATTCCCCGCACGTGGGGAAAACATCGCATTGTGCTTCACGCGTTTGCGGGCAGGCGGAGGCCAGGTGACTTCCAATTCTATTTGGATCGGATGTTGGCCACCTGTGAAGATGGGGTCCTCATTCATGCAGTTTCGATGGATATCATCTACGACACTGACTTGGGCGATGCGTCTTCACGCACCACACAGGAGTTTTGGTACCGCGGTATTGACAATTCCTGGGTTGTTGGCTTCATTGGAGGCCCGCCGTGCGAGACCTGGAGCAAAGCTCGCGGAGTCGCCATTGAGCATGCAGCCAATCACCTTGGACCGAGGGTTATCAGGACTGCAGAGGCACTTTGGGGATTGGATGCCTTGGGGCTGAAGGAGCTTGCGCAGATTTCTGTGGGCAACGATTTACTCCTTTTCTCCATTGTTTGCCTATACCGTTTGGCGCTGCGTGGTGGCGTTGGTGTGCTAGAACATCCTGCAGAACCAGACTCTGAGGATGCGGCATCCATCTGGAAACTACGCATTTTGATCCTGTTGACACATCTGCCGGGAGTTGAGGTGCTTCGAATCCTTCAAGGACATTTTGGAGCACCTACGCCAAAGCCGACCCAGCTTTTGTGCCTCAATCTTCCAAGTTTGCCTGCCACGCTCAAGCAGTGTGCCGTATGTGACCAACCCCCCAAGCGTAGTGCGATTGGCCTTCAGGCCGACGGCCAGTGGGCCACGGCAAAATTGAAGGAATACCCGCCTTCGCTATGTTTAGCATTTGCCAGATGTTTTTTCACCCATTTGCACTCAGACGCCACATCATTTTCTGAGTCAGTACAGGCCGAAGATTTTCTTGCCTGCTGTCAAAAGCTGATCGTACAGCAGTTTTCTGACTTCATTGGCAAGGACTTCGCTGGGTGACATCTGCCTTTCATTTCACCTTTTCCGAATTCAGGCTATGTGGCCGCAGCGAAAGCTACTTCGAGCCGAGAAGGAAAAAAAAAATATACACATACATGTTTCTGCATTTATGTATATATACTAATACAAATTAATACAGTGTCATCGCAGGCCAATAGCGAAGGCGAAGACGATACCGGCGATCCATCCACTTTCGGCCCGGTGCGCGTGTGCGTGGTGACCGGTGTGGGTGGCTGACTGTTTGGTGATTTTTGGCAATTGGAAAATCCACTCTAAATGGAGGTTTTAATATGTTTTGATACCTAAAAATTATGTTTTTCCCGATTTCGGTGACCAAAAACTGTCTATAGGATTTCACGGATTTTTTCCATCCGCTAAGATCCCATGAATTCATGAAAAACCTAGGGCCGGAAATCCTACCAGAGCATAAGTGGGGTCGCCCAAAAGGAGTGGTTCCCAAGCGCAGGTGGTCTTTGAAGCGATGGAGGATGTGCTGACGGATGGTGCATCGTCGGAGGGCTTGTCACTGGGCAAGGAATATGGCATGACATCAGGAACTTGAGATTGTTTAAGAATGTTTAAGATGTTTTTGTTTTTTTTAAATGTATTTTGCTATGTTTTGCCTTGTTTTTCAAGCTGGTTCCAACAGGCGGATTCTTTCCGACTTTGAAATAGCTGCGCCGCCGTATTTTGCGGCATATCCCATGGCAAAAATTCTGCGAGGTTGCCATTCGCCCTGCTCCCCACTGTGCTTTCGGATGTGCGGCACATGGGTTTGCTGCTGGTTGGTGCTCGAGGTATCTTGGAGGAGCGCCGCGAAAATCATCATCGCCACATCTCACCGTGATCTCACCGTGATTCGCAGAAATCCGAAGAATAAACCGTGATAAACCCAAACTGATTGGTGGTTTGGAATATTTTTCCATATGTTGGGAATAATCATCCCAATTGACTTTCATATTTTTCAGAGGGGTTGAAACCACCAACCAGACCGTGATAAACCCAAACGTTTGGACATGTCTTCAATGATTTACTACCTCTACAGTGTAAAATGATGTAAAATAGGTCATTTGGAGGTTGTTTCTTTGGCTTTCCTTGTGTTAGCCTGTGAATCACGAAGACTCACGACAAGGATCATCTCTTTACTAATTGTCCCTTACTTAGTAAGGGATTATTTATCGGGGATATTCACCCCATCAATCAACCTTTGCAGGAAGGGACCCGCAAGTTATAAGTTGCTATGTGCCATCTGGTTATTTAACATAGCCATGGTATAGATGGCCCATAGAAATAGATGGTTTACCTATTAATAGCATGGTGATTTTCCATGGCTGTGTTAGTCATAACCAGATGGTAGCCGTCGATTTTGCGGGCGGTCATCATCGCACTGTTTTCCAGAAAATCTCCACAGAAACGCATCTCCAGAAATCCAGTGCGTTTCGATGTGTGATAAATGTGATATCATGGTGCGATACTGTATGCACATTATTTCATATTATTTCTTTGTTTATTTACACGCACACTTATATACGTGTATATATATATATATGTCTGTGTGTGTATGTAGAATATCCCTCCTATTGTCCCATTCTTACTGGCAACGTGCCATTCTCCGCGGACGGAGGAGTGGGACTTGGACACCGGCTTGAGATTGGACAGGATGACAGTGGCTGAGGTACGCAGATGGTTGGTCGTTTTTGATTCGTTCTGTGTGCCCCAGCCAGTGATCTTTGTTGGTTTAGACAATGGAAAAACAGCGATTTAATGTGGTCAAAGCAAAAAAAAAACGACATCCCCAAATCGCCATTTTTCTTGGTGGTATAAACCAACCATTCCCAGTAATGGGTGGTAAAAATGGCATTGGTTTATCCACATTAGGTATTTCATGGGATTTTACTGGTGATTTTTCATGGGATTAGCCTCTGGGAATCCAACGATGGAAAATCCCCGTGGCTGGGAGAGTTTCCAGCAAGCCACCAAACAATTGCCGGAGGGTTTTTAAACCCATTAACGAATAACATGTGTTTATATCAATATCAATATAATATCAATATCAATATAATATCAATATATATATATATATATATATGTATATGTATATATATATATGTATATATATATATGTATATATATACCATACACCCTAGTTAACCACGTCATAAACCTACATAGCTATCATTTAGGGCCCACCTCATAGTTGTTGGAATAGTTGGCTGACCAACCAGTGGACAGTTAAATATCATGCTTTGTTTGGATCTTTCAGATCCTCATTTTGGATTAGACCTTCTCAGCATTTTGTTTTCCCACACCATTCAGACAGCTGTAGATTTGACCTCTAGAAATATATCTATATACAACCTAGAAATATGTATAATAACCTTGTTGGTGGTTTGGAACATGACTTTATGACTTTCCATATATTGGGAATGTCATCATCCCAACTGACGAACTCATATTTTTCAGAGGGGTAGGTAGGTGGCTCAACCACCAACCAGTTATGTTATATCTAAATATATAATCCCATCATATAACCATATATAACTCATAAGTATATAATCCCATCATATAACCATATAACCTATATATACATAATCCCATCATATAACCATATATAACCACTATTATTAGCATTATAACTAACCACCAACCATAAAACCCATTGGGAACCTCATAAGTAACTGCGGTGACTCTCTGTCGGATGTTTGTTTTTGGGGATGCGGTGGTTTCACCCCAACTATTCGGAGATTTCTACGAAGAGCTGCTAGAAACTATGTGGTTTACCCTCTGGTAATGACTAACATAGCTATTGAAAATGACCATTTATAGTGGATTTTCATGGATTTATATGGTTTACCCTCTGGTAATTTGTGATTCATATGGATTTAATAGGATTTAATGGGATATGAATGGGATAAAATGGAGATTTCATGAGATAAACTAACAGTTTGCTATATGGGATGATGACATCCATTTATATATAGATGACTTCCCCCAGTAACCAATTATAGATGATTTATATATAGATGATGACCTTTACCCTCTGGATTTATGACTAACCCATTATCTCCATATATCCTCTGGTAATGACTAACTCTGGTAGAAACTATCCCAATATATGGCTAGATAGATATCCCATGATGTCTCCATATACCCTCTGGTAATGATTAACATAGCTATTGAAAATGACCATGGAAATAGTGGATTTTCATGGATTTTCCAATTAAACATGGTGTGGATCTTTCCATAGTTTTTTGTAAACGTTTACCGGAGGGTAACAATGGGGGTTGACACATATTTGGGAGCATTCACCATGGGTGTAACTAATATGACCACAACAATTAACCCAAATCTCCGGGCAACACCTGGCCCGCCTGGCCGCAAGATGATGTAGGATGGGATGACTCAACAATATTAACCATGGGGGTCTAACTAATATGATGGAATATGGATTAACCATTTGGAGGCTGGGATTAATATATGCTGGTTGGTGGTTTCAAACATGTCTTATTTTCCATATATGGGATAATCCTTCCCATTGACGAACTCATATTTTTCAAGATGGTTAAAACATGTTAAAACCACCAACCAGTATGGATTAATATTCCATACATATTCCATATATATATATTCCATATATTCCATATATATTCCATATATATTCCATATATATATTCCATATATATTCCATATATATTCCATATATATTCCATATATATTCCATATATATTCCGTATATATTCCATATATATTCCATATATATTCCATATATATTCCATATATATTCCATATATATTCCATATATATATATATTCCATATATATATATATTCTATCTAAATATGTGGATTACTCAATCAAAAAGCATCCGTTGCAGCGCCACATCCACAGGAGGATGCTGATGTGGTCTCCATCGCGGCACCTCAGTGGATGTCACATGAGGACGGGCCTTGGAGAATCGAGAAGTGACAAGCATAAAATGGGATGATGACATCCATTTATATATAGAAGATTTTCCCCAGTAACCAAATATAGATGATTTATAGATGATTCCCTTCATTTATGGATGATTTTCCACTATCCTCTGGTAAACGTTTACATAGCTACAGAAAGATCCACCATTTTTAATGGGTAAATCAACTATTTCTATGGCCATGTTCAATAGCTATGTTAATTTACCAGAGGGTAAATGATGAAGATATAGGGGAAAAATATGGGGAAAATGGTAATTGATGATCATCATTTTTCCAAGAATAAGTTATCAACAGTTACCAGTCTCCATAATTGATGATTAGATACTGTACATGATTATAGGGAATACTGTAGATGGGAACGTTCCAGACTTGAGCTCGAAGGCATCTAAAGGTGTTTAATTCTGTGTGTATATGTGTATATTTGTTTGTCTGAAAATAGGATATGTAGTTCAAAATCCTCTGGTGAATCATCATATTATCTCTATTCTCCTATTGATACAGCCATTTGTTTGTTGTATCCCATAATTAGAGGCCAAATCCCCCATGAGGACCATGCTTCTTTTGTTTCTTGTACACCAACTATAATCAATTACATACATATCACGTATAGAATAGAGTATATGGCTATGGATCAATACCTACAGATGTCATTTCTTACAAAACATCCAGATCCATCCCAGCTATTTTGAGTTATTTTGATGTTGACCGGGTACCCATCGGGCCCGCAGGTCTTAGCCGCTGCCGTGAACTGCCCAGAGGAAGCGGGGCTGGCGCTGTTGCGCCGGGAGGCGGGAATCACCGTGAGATTTTGGAGCTTTGGGTTGGTCGACAGGGGAAAATCTGAAGGAAAAACATGGGAAAACATGGGAAAACACTAAGAGATCATGATCCAAAGCCATGGTTTCCGGATGTGTCCGGTTGAGATTTTCCCCAAAAAAGCCATGGCCATGATTTGTATTGATTTGTATCATCAATCTTAAGGTCTAGCTATGGATGAAAACAAGAATTCATGATATCATCCGTATAGGATTTTCATCCTTCCCACTGAAAATCCACGCTTCAAGCCCTGATTTTAACATACGCCCTTCGAGGCCGACGTATGGCAAGTGGAATCTCCATGGCCTAGCACAAGGCAAAAAACAGGCCCGGGATGCCATTGGAATTCCATAGTCATGCAGGTACCCCAATAGCTGGACGGTTTATAATGGAAAAAAACAAACAAAAATGGATGATTTAGGGGTACCCCCATGGATTGGAAACCTCCAAATGATGGTTGTTCTCAGGAAAATCATGCCTCCAACTGTTTATTTCAGGCTTGTGAGTGGGATATGGATATCCATTGTTCCGCATCCACGGATAGTGCCTGTACGGACAGTGGCAATATGTGGCAGTGCTGGAAACAGCGTTGAACTCAAATGTGGCGTTTCATGGGAATGCACCCCAGTTGCAGACCATTTAGAGACAGACAAATAGTTTAGACTAGAATGGAGAAGGCTAAATCACATAGATGGTTAGCTATAGATAACAAAAACACTAGATAGATGAACAAAAACACTAGATAGATGAGATGATATTGATAGATAACTATACAGTGCCTCAAAATAGATTGGACCAGATTAGCTATGATAGTCTTATCTCCCCCATTAACTATAGTTATATCATCTTGCCTCTACCATACATTCAATGGGAATTTCAGGACCCAAAAATGAAGCTACTGTATCATATAAGGCGAGATGTTGTGGTGAGATTCCCTGCAATTATTACCCTCGCAAATTAGGCCTTATACTTACATATTAAGTTAAGTTTGTTCCTCCAATTTAGCCAATTTAAGATTTAGGTACAAGGTGAGACCACCAGTACTAAGTTGGTTCACAAGCCCAGTTATAAGTTGTTGGTCTATAAACTCATTAACTATAGTCGGCTATAGTTATATTCCTTATCAACCGATCAGCTATAACTTGCATTAAACCCCAATTCTTGTTGGTCAAACCAGTTTCCTTTGGGGGGGCTCAGCTTGTACTTGAAATGGCCATTGATAACCCATCAACTATAGTTAATGATATAGTAGGTATACCTCTTATATATATAGTATTTATTTATAGATCTATATAGTCTATATCCCCCATGAAAAGTGTAACTATAGCTATATCATGATATATCTCCCATCAACATCATCCATAAACCCCCAAGGATCACCTCCTTTATTCAGGCTGGCGTCACCTGGCGCGTTGTTCACGCATCGAGTTCTTCCCTTCCTCGCAGTCGGTGCTGGCCATGGGCCAGTGCCTGGGCATGTTATAACGACCTGTCTGGGTAAAGTCACTGGTTTTTTCATGGTTAGTAAGGGGAATTATCCCAGAGAAGCCTTAGTTCAGAGTAGTGAATTATTATAATTTACCCAGTGTTCCATCTGACTTGAAGAGCTTCCCTCTTGCATCGAAAGTGGTGCATTACTTACCATAGATCTAACTGGAGATATCCCATAACTATTCATAATTAATTACCTAGTATGGGATAGTATTCTTTATCCCTATGATATTTATTGACCTATTTTATTATATAGATGATCCTTAACTTCACCATATATCTTATTGAAACTATAGGTTAGCATTATATACCCTCTGGTAAACTAACATAACTATGGAAAATCGCCATTCTTAATGGGAAAATCCACTATTTCTATGGCCATCCATGTTCAATAGCTTTTTGTATGTTTTCCAGAGGGTATATGGAGATATTTCATGGGATATCTATCTAGCCATTTTTGTTGGGATTGGGACTTTCATATGGTGTACCCTCTGGTAAATTAACATAGACCCTGGCAGTCATCGGGGTTGGAAGACTAGTTTCCATTAAAAATTGGTGATTTTCAGGGTCAACAAGTTAATTTACTGGAGGGTATATTTTTTTAAGATCCATATTAGCTAAATCTCATTACTATCTGGTTATGACTAACGGTTTGCCATGGAAAATCACCATTTTTAAGAGGTAATATGCAGGTTTCCTAAAATGGAGCTACCCCAATGGCTGGTGATTGGTTATCCCTACAGTCTCCGAGGACTTCGGCCTTGGGTTGCCATGAGATCGGCCTCTACGACGTGGCCTTCGACCCCCGGCCGCTGACCACGTGCGGAGGCCCAGCTGAAGCACCGCCCGCTGAAGCAGATAAAAAGTGCGCTTAGATCAGATGAAATCCATGGAAAATCTATGGAAAATCTATGGACAATCTAGTAAATCTATGGAAAATCTAGTAAATCTATGAATCTATGGACAAATCTATGAAAATCCATGAAACATCTATGGAAAAATCTAGTAAAACCTATGAACATTTCGTAAAATCTCCATGAGAATTGAGGTGAAATTCATGGGGCAGATATCATGTGAAATTCATGAAACAAAAGCAGAAAAATTGAGGGGGCAGATCCAATTTCATAAACCAAATTTAGGGATGAGAGAGAGAGAGAGATATATATATATAATTGGGTTTCTTACAGTTGGGGGTTATCATACACAAACATCTGAGACATCATGGAGATACATAATTTGAAATTGGAGTTTCCCCTTCCCCTCGTTCACAATTCCTTGGTCTCCTTGCTTTCCAAGGTATGGCATCCATGCAGATAAACAGAGATAAACCGAAGCTTCCGATTTCCTGCTGTTCGGTTGGCTTGCCGGATTTGAATTTTTCACATCAACACTCATCAACAGCTTGACATAGGAACTTCATCTGAAAATTGGGGATGTGGGGTGACTCAACGCTAACGTTTTGGACCAGCTGTGACACGTTTAGCCGTTTCCCCAAGGTGCCAGGGACACTTTGACTTCGTGGCAGATTTGTGTTCCATTTCATCCCAGGTCACCTGGGATGCCAAGCGACGGCACATACTATTGCATATTGTGTCCAAATTGTTTGCGGATTGTTTGCAGATTGTGTCCATATTGTGTCCATATTATGTCCATATTGTGTCCATATGATGTCCATATTGGTTCCATATTGTTTGCAGATGGTTTACATGGTCTTTCCACATCTTATATATGGCTTACCTCCATTCTTTCAGCCTCGCTGTCAGTCCTTTGCCTCTGTGGGGATGGATGGCTCTATGCTGCAGCTCGGCGATGCGTTGGAAAAATCCTGGGAGACCCTGGGAGACCTCAGAGATTTCCTCCACAAAACTGGGTGAAATCCATCCGAAATGGGTGAAATGAGGCATTTACAGGAACATGATCCATCTTGAATCTAAGGAAAAACCACCACTTCCTGTAAATTTCCCAACCTAAATAAAGGATCTTCGGGCATCTCCATGGATTTTGTTGGCGTCTTAGCCCCAGGCTTTGGGATTTTCGCAGCCCTGGCCCCTGCAGCAAAGCGGGCTTCGGCGCCAAAGGTGCGCCGGAAAGTTTGTGGGGAAGCCTGGCACTTGCCTCAAAGCAGGTGACACTAGGCCACCAACAACCACACATAAGATCTCTTAGCTTATGAACTTATCGATTAAAGGTCGAAAGGTTGAGCCTTTGGTTGAGCCTTTGGGGCTGGTAGAATCCTAATCATAGGCAAAATCTCAACTATCTATATCTAGATCTATTTCTATATCTGAATCTACATCTATATCTATATCTATGTCTATATCTATATCTATCTCCATATCTATATCTATCTCCATATCTATATCTATCTCTATCTGCATCTATCTATATCGGTATATACTGTCCGTTGTTTTCATGCCCCTCCGGTCCTCAAAGCCGGCAATCCGTCCCCATCTTGCCATGGTGACATTGTGGGATGACTATGGATGACTATAGGGGCCCCATTGTGGGATATCACCATGACACGTATCTTAAGTTACCCTCTGGTGAACTAACATAGCAATGGAAAATCACCATTCTTAATGGGAAAATCCACTATAAATAGCCATTTTCCATTGCTATGTTAGTTCACCAGAGGGTACCGCATCCAAAATTGGGAACAATCATCGAACATTTCGAACATTTGAAGGACCCCAGTTCTAGAAAGTCATCACAATCATGGAACATTTGAAGGATCCCAGTTCTAGAAAGTGAATACAATCATCGAAAATTTGAAGGATCATCCCCAGTTCTAGAAAGTGAGTATAAGTGAGTGTTCAATACGTCTGATTCGTAATTCTCGCTTCGTGGGTTGTCCCATTCGTAACAGTCACTATTCCATATTGCATCATATCATATCCCCTATTGTTGATGAATATGATGAACTACATCATATCCTTGTTTGTGGTTCAGAATCAAAATTGTTTCTCAATTTTATATCATCATTTATAGTTCATAATCTATATACATCAGAATCCAGCATTTCTCCCCATATTTTGAGTTTCCCATGGCTAAGCCAAACCCTGAGGTCGTCGGTGGCCAGCTCTCGCGGCTTGCTGCTTTGTGGCAGCCTGGGCGGCGATCTCTGCCGGGGCGCCAAAAAAATGGCCTCCGAGCACGTGGAAAAAGGTCCATGACCATGAAATACGATGACCTGGAAAAACTGGAACTGACAGGAATGAAATTATCACAGTGTTTTTTCAGCATTTAAGATAGGAGTTAGATTGAAAAACATGGGAATTCACTTACTTTTTTGAGCTTGTGGGGTTGAAGGGTATAGGCTAGGTATATGCGGTATACGGATGGTTGGGGGGAATCGTCCAAGAATCCTCAAGCAGCTGGCTTTTCTCTAATTCAGCAAGGTGGGATTGGATAAATCGGATAAGATGATGGGATGAATAAGCATCTTTTGAAAAATATGTATCCCAAGAATTTGTGTTTAGAAGATGTTTTGGATCTGGACATGGGGAGGGTTGCGCCGAAAACTCGTACTTCGTACTTGAACATGGCAATGGAAAACAATACTTGCAATGGCAAAAACATCTGCAAAAAGGGAAGTTTCCCATGGAAGAAGCTTATTGACCCCTTGTTGAGGTTCCTTTAAGGGCACATAGGGCACTCCAATTATTTCCACGATAATTCTGCGCGAAGCTGGAAGTTGAACCAGCTGAACCTCAGACATGATGTCATCGCCGAGATTGTGATGTCTATTGACTGAAGTTTGAGTCAAACGCCACTAGCTTCATGGAGATTTTGAAGGACCTTTCCTGGAAGAATCTGCATGTGTTTCAAGTATTTTCAAGTCCTCCAAATTCGGATGACACCGGTAATTTTTCTCAAACATGGCAATGGTAAATCCACTACACATATCTATAAATTGGAATTTGCCGTGAATGGAAAACCATATATACACATGGTTGATATTCCATTGCCATATACTGCCTTGGAATACCGGAGGTATATTCAATATATTATAATATATTCAATTCATTTCCGTTTCACCACTGAGGCTTCTTTGATTTGCGGAACCTGTCAGAGCCGCTCCTTGGCGCAACAACTGAATGACACGTAAAATGTGGCACGTTAATGAAAGACAACTCTTAAATGGATGGCTGAAAAATGGAACATAGAAAACCATGGCTCATACCCTCTGGTAAATTAACATAGACCCTGAAAATGACCAATTTATAGTGGAAACTAGTCTTCCAACCCCTATCTACCAGGGTCTATGTTAATTTACTGGAGGGTACCACTTAGACTTGGATTGAGGTTTTTCTTGCAGATCCTTCCCTTAGACCCAATCCGTTGATCTCCCTTTGCGTAGTTATCTGTTCATTGTGCGCGATATATGTGCATACATATACACATTTACATATACATAATATTTACATATACATACTTACACATACATATCATACATATCATATATACATATCATATATTATATACATATCATATATACATATCATACATATATCATACATGCGCACACATCCCACCGTGGCATGTACTATCTATGGACCGCCCTAATTGTTGGTCCATGATGGTGTACGCTGGTGGATTCTCACAGGTTGATGCGTCCACCTTCCGTCCGCGGAGCTGTTGTCGCTTCGTTTCGAACGGGGCCGGACGGGGCGGAACGGGGCCGGTGGAATCTGAAGCCACTGAGTCAGCGGATCCCGAAGCGGTGTCGTCAAAGATGGCAATTGAACATCAATGAAAATCATCCATTTAGATGATTGATGATGATTGTCTCATTAGGTTAATAGATTGTTAATAGATGGTTAATAGATGGTTAACAATGGTTAATAATCACCGGTTGATGATGATTGTCTTATTAGGACCATTCATAGCTGATGTTCGCTGATTTTCCACGTTAGATACCTTGATCATCCAAGGTGATTCTGGTGCTGGAAATCCCTATGTGTGATACCGATACCTTTCCGCCGCTGAATTAAAATGACTCGGTTTATAAGGGTTATAGTAACTATATGTTTCAAATATGTTTCATATATGATTTGGTTGCCAAAAAACTTCAGGTTAGCCTTTTATGGTGGTTTCATCCCCAGTTCAAATCATTGATATCATTGGGATAACCTGATAGACCTGGTCTAGATACTCGCCGGTCACAGAATCCGAAGGACCTAGGAGCCGATACATTGTCTGGTTGGTGACTGGAACATTGGTGAAATGTATGGGATAATGATTGTTAATAGATGGTTAATAGATGGTTAATAATGGTTAATAATGGTTAAAAAATGGTTAATAGATGGTTAATAAATGGTTAATAGATGGTTAATAATCACTGGTTGGTGGTGACTGGAACATGTTCTATGACTTTCCATACATTGGGAATTTCATCATCCCAACTGACAAACTCATATTTTTCAGAGGGGTAGGGTACTGTAGGTATACCACCAACCAGCTAAGTAGCTAAGTATGATCATCAATGGGATTTTGCACCATGTTAAACCATACAATCACCATATATTGTGGGTAGGTTATTGCACCACCAACCATCATCATTATATAACCATCATTAACCATATATTAAGCCATATATTAACCATATATTAACCATACAATCACCATATTTCAGAGGGCTAGGTGGCGAAAAACCACCAACCAGATAGCCTCCAGCCTTCGTTCGTGTTTGGATAGGTGAAGTCTGCGGATTGGTTCGTTCCAAATCCGCAGCTCCTGGCAGTTTTTACGGATTTCTGAATGTCGCAAACAGATGTAGATCAGTCACTTAAATCATCTTAAGTCACTCAAAAATCTGATTTTTGTTGTTAAATCATGCTAAATCCACAAAAGATGGTCCTTCTATTCCCATCTTTGTCTTATTCTTCATTTTTTGACTGTGCAATCCCATTTTTCAGAGAGTGAAATTCTTGCTGATATCCAGTTTTTCTTGCTTTTCAACTCCTATCTTTTTGCCAATTTCGATTGAGTGTTTCATAGAATTGGATGATGGGAAAATTTTAACCGGAAAGCCCATTCAATTTGATGGTAAAAACCCATGGGTTTCCGGTTACGATTTTCCCAAGAAAACCAATCCATTGAGTCTTCAGCTGTGGATTTCTGGCCGAGGTGCGGCTCCAGCTTTGGCCCCTTCGCGAACAGTTGGTGGCTGCAGTAGTCCCCTGGCTGAGGCGTCAACTGGCAACATGTCGTCAACTGGGTCCAATTAGGGAAAATCATATCTTACCCTCTGGTTAACGTAGCCATGGTATAGATGGCCCATTGAAATAGAGGTTTGCCTATTAATAGCATGGCGATTTTCCATGGCAAACGTACATCTTAAGGAATCTTCTCATGGAAGGGATGGTTTTTCCTGAAGCCGGGGCGCCACATGAGCTGGGCCACGCTCTGAGGCGTCTTCTGAGGAAGGGCTTTGTTCGCTCAGTGTAGGAAACCTTAGATCCTGGCAATTTGGCTTTGGCGAAAGACATGGATTCCAGGTGCCTATTTTTTAAAAGCTATGTTCGGTTTATATATATAATTTTTATAACTCAATGGAGGTTTCAATGGGAAAACCATGGATCATTGGTTACTAAATGCTTCTGACATCTGACTAAATGAAGGTGTTTACATGACGAACTAACTTCTTTGGTAAGCCCCTTGCCATGGATTCCCAAGGGCAAGTCCTCTAGGATGGCTGATCCATCTCAAACCACACACCTCATAGCATCCAAATGATGTCGGAATGTCGGACGTGCGTGCCACAATTACTTTGCAGCACAAGAAAAAAATAATGAATACATTTTATTAGATACTGATCATATATTGCATAATAGACATATATGATGTAGAATTATGTATATATTTATTAGTAATCATATTAGTACTAGAATGAATTTCAAAAAATTGACTTACCCTCTGGTAATTTAACATAGCTATTGAAGCCATGGCCCAGTCGAAATAGTGGATTTACCCAGCTATAAAATGGTGGATCTTTTCATAGTTACGTAAACGTTTACCAGAGGGTATCCCGCCTATCCCCTTAGTCATGTTCTCGCGTTGACCTCTTGAGGTGGGTGGATCCTGCGGGACTGGTGTGCTGCATGCTGCGCGATACCAGCCACCTCTGGAGGAGTGCTGCTGTGCTGCGTGCATTGCTGGCTGGTTATGGCTAGGCGACATGAGGTAGCCTCATTGCCTAGGATTATTGTAATATATTCTAATTGGGATTGAACATGATATAACATTTTAACATTGCAGGCCTATGAATCTATATATGGGAATCCCTGTCAACCATGATCAGGGAATGAGCAAGGGTCTTTTGAACAATGCCCATATGACACATGTATACACATGTGGGGTAGAATAGCCATGCCAGACTACGGGAAAACACCAACCCCTTGCGTTCACAGTTCCATTGGAAAGTCCATGACCTGTGGCCGGAGATGGAGATAAGTTGGAACCCGCATTTGGGTGCCGTGCACGTCTCATCTTTGTGGACAACATCGGCCGTTTTTTTCACGGCAAAGACCAATAGCTCGGCTCTTTCCCATTCCTTCCCTCTATCGTTTACCCTTTGGTGCACTAACGTAACTATGAAAATCACAATTTTTCATGGGAAAATCCACTATGAATGGTGATTTTCCATAGTTATGTAAACGTTTACCCGAGGGTAATGCCAAAATGCACGACCCGAGAATAGCTTCTCGAAGCCGTGGAAAAGATGCATTTCACAGGAGCCTCGGCTCTTTTATGATGTGGCCTGTGCCGGCTGCTATGGTGCAGGGCCAGGTGGGATCGGTGGGCTCCTGATGATCGTCATCACAAATTACCATGGTTATCACAACCATAGTCTTTATTGGGGATATGATACTGATGATGATGATGAAGAAGGGAAAACGGCACAACATGCTAAATAGGGAATTCATCTACATCCTCAGTGCATCCTGAAAGTCAACAGGGCAGATGAGATTGGGTCCTTCATTTCCATGCAGCTTCCACAGACTGCTTAGGGTTCATCAAGCACCCCTGTTAAAACAAGTTAGCATGTTAAAACTAAAGTAGAGACCATAGTAGGGACCCCAAAGGATTGTGTTGGATGTTGGGTTCGCTTTTCAAATTCGGTGGTGTAACCCAGTGTAAGCATTTGCAAATGTAAACTTGGAGATTTGCGTTTGCATTTCATTGCGTTTGATGAGTTAATCTTTGCCCGCAATTCTTACTACAACCAGACGGCTATTTGCCATATCCTCTGGTAAACTAACAGTTTGCGAACTGGAAAGATCCACCATTTTGTAGCTGGGTAAATCAACATAAATCAACTATTTCGACTGGGCCATGGCTTCGCTATGTAAACGTTTACCGGCTAATTCAACCACTTTTTTGCGCCCTGGAGAATCCATTCAGGGCCGCCGTTCAGGCCATGTCATCTTTGCCTGCAGCGATGGTACGGGTGTCCCAAGACATGCAGCAATTACCTTCTGGTAAACGTTTAGAGTTTGCTATTGAACATGACCATAGAAATAGTGAGTTTTCCCATGAAAACTGGTGGATTCTTGCATAGTGTTTTGTATGTTTACCAGAGGGTATGTGTGCATATACTGTATACACAATTATACGCGCACACCCACACGACACACACACACACAGATATATATATATATATATATATATGTGTGTGTGTCGTGTGGTGTCGGCTTATTTCATGTTATGTTTGATTGTCTTTGTGTATGTGTATATGTGTGCATCTGTGTAGATGTAGATGTGCATATATACATGTCTGCGCATTTTTTCGAACTATCTTTGTATTTGCAACCAAGGCCAAAAAAATACCATGTTCATCGAATTTCATCGAATTTCATTTGTGCTGAGGGTTTTTGCACTCCAAGGCGGGGTGACCCGGTTTCAAGCAGCACAGCGCGGCAAAAACAAAAAGTGTGTCCCAGCGCGCCAGGGCGGTGTCAACTGCCTCGCTATGGACAAATTCCACATTTACATCTGTTTGTAGGTGATTTCAGCAATTTTCGCATGGAGAATCATGTTTTTTTCTGGTCGCCTCATATTTGTAATTTTTGCCTAGAAGGCCATGTAATCTATACAGATCATGGGTATATGATTTATTTAATCATTGTCCATTTTCGTAGTTTCTTGTTCGATTTTGCATCTGGTCGGATTGCAAGAGGGCCGCGTGGAACAGATTTTTGGATGATGATAGATGCAGAATTTGGGTACAGGCAATGCAAGAGATTGTAAGAGTAGTACTTTAATGTGGAGGTATGCAAGGACTAATGTGGGTAAAACAATGCCATAAATAAAATAAATAAACCATCCCCCAGTCATCACCATAAATATATAGGTGGGATTCAAACTCCCAGTCATGGGTGGATTATGAGATTGTTTTACCATGTTTTACCCGCATTACCCTCTGATAATTTAACATAACTATAGAAAATCACCATTTTTCATGGGAACATTCACTATAAATGGTGATTTTCCATAGTTTTTTGTTAGTTTACCAGAGGGTAATGCCAAAATAGCTGCTACTTCCGTACCAAATGTGCCAAAAACCGCGGTGCCAGGACTTGTGATCGCCATGGGGGCGCACCGCTCGCAGCCGGCGAGATGGGAAAATGGCAGCGAGGAAAGCACCGTTGTGGCGCAACCTGGCAATGAAAGAACTCAGCAGTCATGACTCATGTCGATATATGAATAGTCTGGTTGGTGGTTTGGAACATGAATTTTATTTTCCATAATATATGGTATGATCCTTCCCATTGACTTTCATATTTTTCAAGATGGTTAAAACCACCAAACAGATAGTTCATGAATTTCTGTCCCTGCTTTCAAATTCCATAGGGAAGCCTTTTAAGCCAAAGTCTCGATATATGTTGATCATTGTTGATCATGTGATTGTGTATGGAACCATTCTATGAACGCTGGCTGATTGGCTCCCACCATTTGCACAAAACAGAGTTGTGAAAAACATGTTTGGCCCAGAAATGGCCCAGAAAAGTCTAGTGTCAAAGGAGGCCCTTTTCAAAAGAAACGGAACACTTTCCCACCTTTGTCAAGCTGAACTCCCAAGAAATTTTCACATTCTCCAGACCTCCAGCCAATGCATTGTCGACATTATTGATACACAACCATTGATATATGGATTGATACACCATTGATATATATATATATAGATATGGATATAATTATCACCAAAAAAACGAATGGCAATATCCAAAAAAAACACAGATATTCACAGATTATCACATTACCAATGGAATCCAATGGATTAAGACCGATATGAATGTAGACCTTTCCCCGCTTCGCATCGGCCGCGATGCGCACGGACGTCTTTGTGCAACTCGTGCCGCATGGCGATCTGGGATCCGCGGAGGGCGTTCACCGGAGACATTGTGACTTGGCCACGGTTGAGACTATATATCTATATACATATATATATATACATATATATGTCTATGTATATATATATATGTCTATGTCTATATACATTTAACTATGCTTTTTAACAGTGTTTCACATTCTTTCACATAACTTCTGGGCCCCTTTTTGTTGCGTACTGCCGTCGCGGCTGGAGGTTATTGGTTCAAGCCCGATGCACCGTGGCGGAAGTTGGTCACCGCCTGGGCTGCTGAGAATCGCTGGCGCCCGGAGGATTTGCAGCTCTCCAGCGTCACCTTGAACGGTTTGGAAAGGGGGAGAGATGATGCAGAAATGGGTGATATATGACCCTCTGGTTATGACGAACATCGCCATGGTTTTTCGATGGCCCATAGAAATAGATGGTTTACCTGGGTTTACCTATTAATAGCATGGCGATTCTCCATGGCTATGTTAAATAAGCAGATGGTATATATATATATACATCCATATACACATAGGCTGCGTAAATTTCGAGGAGCATGTCTTGATGGCTTGACGGGGTCACAGTCAGAATTGGCTTAAGACAAATATAGATGTGGCGTGATGTGACAAAGCTGCCACCAGATGGTTGATTTTGATACCCGAGGGGCCACCAGATGGTTGATTTTGTTGATGACCGATGACCCAAATGCTGGCATCACCACAAGTACTGATAGAACCTGTTTGGTCTAACTACCATGGATTCCAAGCAATTGGACACCCCAAACCTTGATTTTGAAGGTGTTTGGTCATTTTGACCCACTTTGTTGGAGGGGTGGGCACTGCAGAAATCCAATTTCATTCCTTGTTTCTTTCTCCATGGGCTGATCCTGTTTCACAATCAAACAAATTCGAGGCCGGGCGCGATGTTTCGTTGGACTCCACTCCGATAACCAGCGGACTTGCAAGCGAAGATGTCTCCTTGAATATTTCGGCCAAGCCTGGTGCACAGCAGATGGAAAATCAGGTGCCTTGGCCCAACAACCTGACGCGTGCAACGACCATGACTTGATAATGAATGAAAAAATCAACAAGCATCGGGATTCAATATCTTCAAAGAGTTGGAATTTTACACGATAAAAGGTTGGGGGATCAATTCAAATATTGTTAAAAAGGGCCATGCCTATACATGGGATGATGGTGGATGATGATTCTGTTGTGAGTGTGCTTTCAGGGGGCCACCAACATGTTGGTGATTGTTGGTGATGTGTTGTGTGTACCATGCATAGTGCTTTTGTCCGCATGTTTGTTGGAATGTCGTGCATGATTTTCAACTGAAACTGTAGCACTGTAGCATCAACCACATGCCAAATGCAATGGTTGTCCATATCTACCCTCTGGTAAACATACAAAAAGCTATGGAACATGGCCTATTTATAGATAGTTTACCTATTCAACATGGTGATTTTCTATAGTTATGTAAACGTTTACCAGAGGGTATCCGATAATCTATCCATTTCCCTTGGATGGAGCCACAAGAATTCTTCATGTTTCATAGTTTAAGGTATATTTAGTTACCAGTCATGTTCATTCATTTTCAACTCTCAGACTTTTGTCGGAGTTGATGTTTCAATCCACTTGGTTTCATGAAACACCTCATACTGTGGATGGTTGCGAAATCCTGCACCACCTTGGATGGTTAAAACATGTTAAACCCCTATAATTTAATGGGATAAACCAACTATATCAATGGGAATTTCAGGAACCTAAATCCCAGCCAAATATGGCCTTATATGGTACAGTACCTCCATTTTAGGATCCTGAAATTCCCATTGACTATAAACTGCCGGGATTTCTTCCATCCACAGTAATCCAATATTTGGATCACCTGCACCAGGTTTCCACCCCCCCAGCCGACACGGTGGCGGTGCGCATCGTGGCCTTCTGCGACGCCGGGAGCTGCGCCTTGCGTTTCCGCGCGCCGCGGACCGTGGCGCTGCGGAAGCTGATGCTCGCGTGGTGCGGGCGCCAGGGGCTTGCCATGTCGGAGGTCATCTTTCGCTATGGCCACCTGGCGAAAATTGACGATGGGCCATGGGGCCCCCAGTCGAAATCGCGTGAACCGTTGCCCGAAAAAAGTGGCTGAAGTATGCTGAAGTCTAAACGTTTATGGTAGATGTAACATGATATAACATGATATAACTATCTGGTGGTTTGGAACATGAATTATATTTTCCCAAGTTGGGATGATGATCTGACGAACTCATATTTTTCGGGGGATAGGTCAACCACCAATTAGCTATAGTTTATGGGGTCTATAAACTAACTTATAACTGAGGGGCCCCATCCTGTGGGCATTTGTGTTTTTTTTTCGTGGAAGAAATGAACTATTCGGAACTGAGGTAACTGAGGTTGAATGCAAATGAAACGTAGGTCAGCCGCCAGCCCTACCTAATTGTATAAATTCTAGGAGAAACCACATCTAATTTCATGTTTGAATGATTGGGAGGGAGGGAAATTGCAGAGGGCTGAGGTTGAATGCCATTTTTGAGAGTGTGAGTGACGAATGGTTTTTTTTTTGGCATCAGGCTGCAGGGGTTCCACATGGTTCTACCATTTTTCCTGGTTAGGAGCATCTTCTGAACGGAAAATCGTTGAATATGCCAGTGATTCTATCCCTAGAGATCCCCATGAGTACAACCAGCCACTTGTAAGATGGGAGATATGTTTTTTTTTTAATATATATATATATTATTTGTTTATGGATAGATATGATTTGTCCACAGATTTTTCTTTAACATTCATATATTTTAGAATCAGCCAATGATGATGGCTGGATGGTATATGATGGTATACCAAACCGGCCTCTCTATTTACCAAAATTTATAGATATCATGAATGCAAAAAACACATAAACTTGGATTTGTACTTGTACCAATTTTCGGTTTGTCTCAAAAAATCAGATACCATCAGATACCCCAAAATAGCAAAAATCAAATATATGCCCATGGTTAAAGTTGAGTTTTAAACCATGGCAGTTTGCTATTCAATTTTGAAACAATACCTATGTGCCAGCTACATCTAACCGCTCCAGTAATTAAGGTTTCACTCCCTTCACTCCCATCAAACCAACGGCGTCACGGCAACGGCTTCGCAGGTCATGCAGAACTGTCGCCCCGCGACGTCTTGGGCACCTTAGCCTCGACCACGGAGCTGGAGATCCACGCGGAGCCGCGCATGGACGCGGACTGCTACGTCGCCACGGCGCCGATGGCGGAGACGGAGACCACGGCGCCGAGCCCCACGGCCCCCACGGCTCCCACGGCGACGCCGGCGAAGGAGGAGGAGAAGCGAGTGCAGGTTGGGAGATGGGAAGGTATATTATATGTATATTACATAGAAATACGTATAGTTATATAAGTTATATATATATAAGAGCTGGGGGAAAAAGGGAAGGGAAAAATGAGGAGTTGGAATAATTGCTGTTCTGCCTTTTAAATTTCTTGGGGTTCTTATTTTAATATCCGTGACATCCCATGGTGCTGCGCCGCCAGGTGCAAATCGCTGCCAAAGGTCTCCTGGCAGAACGGGTGAAGCAAAGTCCCAACGGCATGCGAACCCTGAGCTTCTGGACCAAGCTCTTCGCTCCCCTGGGGAAGGCGTGAAGAAAACGGCCCCAGTTAGGCCAGTTACATATGGGATCAGAATGGATATGAATGGATCATATGGGTGGTGAAGAAAACGTGCATCAACCAGCAAGTTTATAGTGCTGGTAAATACATGTCAGGGGGTGCGGTTTTCCATCCTGCTATCCAGATCTATCCATCTCCCCCACCATGGCACTTTTAGGCGCAATTATCGGGCCCCCGGATGTAAAACCGCCATTCCCCAAACATTCAGCCTTATTTAAGCACACTTTCCAGCCAAAAAAGGCTGATAGAGTTATGAAAGTTCTCATTGCCATGTGATGACCTACAACCTCCATGTAGTTTGAGGATAGTTCTCATTGCCAGGTGATGACCCAGCCTTCATATAGACTCTCATTTGAAAAGTAAAATATGCATAAATATATGTGTAAAATCCATTTTTCAATCAGACACGTTCATAGCCAATTTCGGCTGATAGTTCCATTTCCACGGATTTTTCAGGATCTTGAAAATGAGGATCTGAGGGTATGCTACCCCAATGGCATTGCCAGGTGATGACCCTGTGGTGCAAACATCAAAACCTCCCGCGCGACTCGGTGCTGTTCTTCTCGGCTGCTGGGTCGCTGGACTCGGACGCCACGGCGGCGGGCCACGGCTGGAGCCCCGGAGAGTTGGTGGTGCTGGACGCGCTGCTGGCGACGGATGAGGCGGCACAGGTGGGGCCCCGTTTTGGGGCCCCGTTTTGGGGCGCCGTTTTGGGGCGCTGTTTTGGGGGATGGAAATGATGTGGAAAGCGGAAAAATATCGGAAAATTGTGGGGAAATGATGGGGACATGATGGGAAAATGTGGGGAAATGACGGGGACATGATGGTGTAAAGTGTAAAGTGTTGAAGAGCTGTGCGATGGGAAACGATGAAAAGTATGTGGATCCTGAAAAGTGATGAAAATTCTCCAGAAAGGCTGGGTAATTTATCAATCAACAAAGAGCATTGGCGAAATGCAACAAACATGCTGGAAAGATGTGATGTGAGTAAGCCACAAAGCGAGGTGTTTTACTGAGATAGGTTGGACACTCCAAAACATATTTTGCCAAAAAAGGTGTTTGTTTGTAGTTTGTAGTAGCACGTTTTTGTGTGGGTTCCACCATCGGTCCATTCGCCCCTCTTGCCAGGGTTCCCTCGCTCCACTATACTGAAATCACCTTTCTGATGGGTTAAAGGCACCATGTTTTTACCATTCAACCACCCTTCAACCACCACAAACCACCATTAAACTCATTAAACATATTAAACCACCATTAAACATATATTTAACCACCATTTAACCACCATTAAGACCACCATTAAAACCACCATTAAACATATTAAACCACAATTAAACCACCATTAAACATACTAAACCACCATTAAACCACCATTAAACATACTAAACCACCATTAAACATACTAAACCACCATTAAACATACTAAACCACCATTAAACATACTAAACCACCATTAAACATACTAAACCACCATTAAACATACTAA